>Ga0256826_1000013_pt1 | contig 76067 bp, 84 predicted proteins | sample CV79metaG_FD_185975 | JGI IMG/M metagenome (GOLD analysis project Ga0256826, IMG submission 185975) | Hydrothermal vent microbial communities from East Pacific Rise, Pacific Ocean - CV79 | ecosystem: Environmental > Aquatic > Marine > Hydrothermal vents | place: Pacific Ocean: East Pacific Rise...
TTATTTCATAAAATGAAGGAAACCTTCATCTTTTTGTCCGTTAAAGGAGCAAAAGCCCCTCTAACTCCGCTTGCGCCGCTGTGGCGACTAAAGTTATTTCATAAAATGAAGGAAACCTTCACCTTTTTGTCCGTTAAAGGAGCAAAAGCCCCTCTAACTCCGCTTGCGCCGCTGTGGCGACTAAAGTCATCTATAAATTTATAAAGTTTTTCAGTATTTGAAGCCCATTTTTATGACTTTTTTCAGGGTGTGGTTGTATGCCTAAGATATTATCGTGAGCTACAGCACTTGTAAATGAATACCCATATTCTGTACGCCCGATGGTGTCATTAGGGTTTTCACATACTGCATGGAAAGAGTGTACAAAGTAGAGGTAATGCTCTTCGTCTAAGCTTCCAAATAGATCGTGTCCTTTTGAAAACATACGATTCCAACCCATATGGGGTACTTTTAAAGGCATATCAAAACGCTTTTCATCAAAGGCTTGAACCTTCCCTTTTATAAGAGCTAAGCCTTCAGTACAACCGAATTCTTCTGAAGATTCAAAAAGTAGTTGCATTCCAAGACAGATACCTAACATATAGTTTCCACTCTTAGCATAGTGGTGCAGACCCTCAACCATATTACGTTCTTTTAAGTGTTGCATTGCATCACCAAAAGCACCAACACCAGGGAGTATTAACTTCTCATATCGCAAAAAGTTATCAGGATCACTCACCATTTCAACCTCTTCACCTAAAAGTGAAAAAGCATTTTTTACTGAGGCTAAATTCCCCATATTGTAATCAACGATACCTATCATTTTTCAAAACTCTTTTTTGTAAATTTAATATAAATAGCCAACCCTATAAGAAGTGAGGTCACACCAAAAATGATGTAAATCGCATTTACCAGCATATCAGGAGCCGTCATCGCAAACTTAAACACTAACATCAATGCTTCAATAGAGAGTGCAATAATAATTGAACCTAAAAAACGTACCATCGTTTTATGGGTGCCAATAACAGCATCTTCATGGGTATGGCGTCCTATTACTTCCTCTTCAAACAGAGTTTTAACCAAGTCGGCAATAGCCAGCGCTAACGTAAGCAAAATCGTTGATTCAAAAATGTCTTTTATTTTCACTGCGTTGAAATCAAATCCATATTTAAAAAAGAGAGACCCTGCTTTGATAAACAGTAATACAGCTATAAGGGCTAAGGCAATGGTAAATGCCCCGTATACATAACGTGAAATATTTCCATAGATTTTACCCACTGCCATAGGATGGGCAATTTTAAGAACCTCATCAAGTGGCATATCCAAACAAGCAACATAACGAATATTGCCATTTTCACAAAAGATTGGTTGCGAAGCCGTCACTGTCAACTCTTGGGTAATTAACGAAGGATAAGGATCGGTAATCGTACAACGTTTCTCTTTCATCGCACGATAGTAATACGCACGTGTTGAGCGGTTTTCACCCTCGTCATCAAGCTCATCCGTTTTAGTATAAGTTGGGGTAAGTTGAATCCCCTTATCATCTAAAAGATAGACACCCTCACACTCTTTAAGATCACCCTTAATTTTACGCATGCGTGACATAATCGAATCAATTGAGATAGCCGGGTTACGGTTAGGCAGGTTTTTAGAAAAAAGATAACAGAAATAGGCACGTGCTTTAGGTCGTATTTCGGCAAACTGTTGTAAGTCACGTATTTCCATCTATAATCCTCTGCTTTTAATTAATGCGATTATATCTAATAGATAGTAAAAAACTGTATAATTGCCTTATGAATACAGAGTCTAAACGTATCGCCATTGTGCGACTAAGCGCCCTTGGCGATATTATAAACAGTACTATTGTTTTACAATTTATTAAAAAACATTATCCTACTGCTCGTATTGAGTGGATAACTGAAGAGGCTTTTGCACCTTTAGTACAACAACTACCCGATGTTGATGTAGTACGCGTAATGCCCATCAAACGTATTAAAAAAGAGCGTTCACTCTCTTTGTTAAACCAAAGCATCCGTCAACTCAAAGCCTTAGGTGAGTATGACGTTATTATCGATATGCAAGGACTGCTTAAGTCTGCTATCACCGCACGTTTAATTGGGAAAAATGTTCATGGCTACTCCAAAAAATCAGCAAGAGAGTCTCTAGCTGCAAGTTTTTATGCTTCAACTTCAGAGGTTCCCTACTCTGAGAATATCATCAAACGTAACATAAAAGTTGTCTCAGATGCCCTTAACTTCACCGTCACCGACCAAGAGATTTTAGATAAAAAGCCAACGCTTCCTATCGGGAACAAACCAAAGTTTATTAAAACCTTTAAAGAGAAGATAGTTACTATTGTAGCAGGCGCTTCATGGGAGTCTAAAAAGTATCCTAAAGAACAACTTGTTGAGATCTGTAATGCCTTGGATGTCCGAATCATTTTGACATGGGGAAACCAAGAGGAGTTTCATGAAGCCGTATGGCTTGCAGAACGTGCCCATCGTGCAATTGTTGCACCTGAACTAAATTTAGTCACACTTTCTCACCTTATCGCCCATTCCGATTTAATTATTGGAAGTGACACGGGTCCTACTCATATGGCATGGGCACTTAATCGTCCTTCCATTACCCTCTTTGGTCCTACTACCTCACGTATGATGTATGAAACACCTATCAACATCGCACTCAAATCACCAAGTGAAGTGGACCTCAATAACATCAACAAACAAGATTTTTCTATCAAAGAGATTTCAGTTGAAAGTATTGTCAAACACGCTGAGGCACTTTTATGATTGGGTTTTATATTTACCGAGGAATCGAATTCATCTTAATGCTACTGCCTCACTTTATGCGTACTGCCTTTTTTAAAGGCTTGGCATGGCTGGCATATACACTAAGTAAAAAACATCGTCGTATTATCACGCAGAACATTCGCTTTTTATTTCCTGATGCAGATGATGATTTTGTTGATGAAACGGCGCGATACTGTTTTAAAAACCTACTTTTAAACTTTTTACAGATGATGGAAAACTCCCATCTAAGTATCGAAGAGCTCTCTAAACGTATCACATTTGATAACCCAGAGATCATTAAACTCGCCCAAGAAAAAGGACGACCTATTGTTTTTGCTACGGGACATTTTGGACGTTGGGAGTTAGCAGGGATTGCTATCTCTGCTCTGGTAAAACCCACTATGATTGTTTATAAACAGATGAAAAATGATTACTTTCAAGAGTATCTTAATGAGAGTCGCGGTCGTTTTGGCATTAAAAGTACCGAAAAACATGGTGCACTCCGCCCTCTAATGAAACAACTTAAAGAAGGAAACTCTATCTCCCTTCTTGTTGATACAAACCTCAACGAACGTGATGGTGTACTAGTCGACTTTTTTGGTCATCCCACAAGAACCACTACCACCACAGCGGACTTAGCTCGAAAGTACAATGCGCTTATCATCCCCGGATTTATAGTAACTGATGATGAAGAGAACTTTATACTAAAGTTTGCAGACCCCATAGAAGTCGCCCAAACAGACGATATCGAAGCCGACATCAAAGAAGCAACCCAAAAACAAGTCACCGCACTAGAAAACATCATGAAAGAGTATCCACAACTCTGGTTTTGGTGCCATAAACGCTTCAAAACCGACTACCCAGAACTCTATAAGTAAGTACAAAATGTGCAAAGCACATTTAAACGACGAAGTAAGTTTAAAAAACAAGTGTTAAATTGGTAGATTTAGTACAGGTTGTGTAAAACATCTACCAGACAGCGTACACTCGTACGCCAAGAGGCATACTCCAACAAAATGTGCAAAGCACATTTAAACAACGAAGTAAGTTTAAAAACCAAGTGTTAAATTGGTAGATTTGGTGCAGGTTGTGTAAAATGTCTGCCCGACAGCGTACACTCGTACGCCGAGAGGCATACTTTTACGCAAGATGTGCCGAAGCTACCTATTTAAAGAGCTGTAGGCTTTATTTAGTTCACGATAGAGTGCTTCTGGTTTGAGATCCCCATTATCTTCCCAAACACGTTTCATAACAACATTATCCTCTTCACCATTCCACTCTTTAATGTAAGTTCCCTCTTTATAACCATTATCTTGACGAAATTGATTTAAGATATTTTTACCTACATAGAGGCGATAGAGTGTTGTTAAGTCAAGACCACTCATCTTAACAAGCCCAAAGAACTTACTCATCAGAGCATCCAAGTCAACACTTTTACGGTTGAGTGCAATACTCATAATATCTTCTACCGCAACATAAATCTCTTCAGCTGTTGCAAAACTCACATTAGTGTTGTTTAATGCTTCATAGCTTGGCATTTGTGAGATGTTAAGAGCAAGTTGGTCGAGTTGTCCTAACATGTTTTTACGATACTCTTGAAGTGCTAAACTCATAACAAAGTGCCAAACATCAACAACCTCTATCTGCATGTTATCCCAGTCAGGTGCCTTGTCGATGCTCTTCCAATGTTTCCAAGAAAAACTATCAATCATCTCAGCCGCTTCCATATAAATACAACGTTGCCACGAGATTTTTTTACCATTTTTGGTAACACCATCTTCCCAGTTTTCACCATTTGTTGCGTCATTAAGTTGTTGTTGGAGTTGTAGCATCTGTATTGCTCTGTCCATCGTTGTCCTTTTGTAAAAATTCTTTGATAACCAAAGACATTTCAGAGTTTGAAAAGCCCTTTGGCATTATTTTGTCAATAACTTCTTGCGTATCACTTGTAGTAGTGGTATTGGTTAAAAGTATTGTTTTAGTTTGTAATGATACCTTTTTATAGGTTTGAATAAATGAAAGTCCATCAACATTTTGCAGTTCGTCTTCAACTATTAAGATATTAGCATGATTATTGAAGGCCCAACGCATCGCTTTTTTCTCGTCTACAAAGGCTTCAACTAAGATAGGAAGGTCTAATTGAGAAAAGATATATTTTAGACGTAAGGCATCATCAATATCGTGAACTAAAATTGCTGCGGTGTCATGTTCTAAGGTTAAAAGGTAGTCATAAAGTGCAAAAAGTTCTTTGGTCTCTTCCGATACCTTCTCCTCATCTAAACTATTTAAATAGTACTTCAAATAGGTACGAGCACAGTATTCACCCTTAATATGAGACTCTTGAAAAAAACGTTGTAAAATCTTAGACTGTTTTGCCTGTGCCCATAACTGCGAATCAAATAAAAATGCCTGTGCATCTAAAATATAGAGTATCTGTTTACGATACTTTTTTGACATCAAAGAAAATTTACTTAAAAACTCTTTGGCATACTTCTCTTCAAACTCATGCAAAAGCTTTTTATCTGCTTGGAGTTGGTTATCTAAAACAGCCAACATATGGACAGTATCAACATACTCGCCCTTAATTACCTTGAACTCTTCATGCAGACGTTCTGACTGTGTAGAAGTATTTAAAGTACGTTTTAGGACTTCCTCTTTCTCTTCAATTGTCTTTGAGAGATACTGTTCACTCACATGAAGTCGTTGCAACTCTTTAAAAACAAGTTCGGACTCCTCTTTTATCTTTTGATAAGAGTCTTGTCGTTTTAAAAACACTCTATCATAAGCGATGTCAGGGTAGATTGTCTTCGTTTTGTACTCATCATAAACTTGACTCATCTCAACCAAATCTTTTTCAACTTTTCGTATTTCATCAGTGATAAAATGGGGATCAAGTTCACTTAAGTTGTTAAATGTTGTAAATAAAAAACGTCGTATTCGTAAAAAATCTAAACGACCCGAACTACTTTGATAGCGTACCCGTTTGTGGATATCTTCTTCAATACTTTGAAAGTACTCTTTAATACTTTTATCCACATCACACTCTAAGGCAATAGTAAGAGGTCTTGAAGCAAAATCAGAAAATATAGGGCGTTCTTCTTTGGGTTCACAACTTGATGCAACACTTTTATCGCTAGAGTTGTCTTCTTTTGGTGTTGACACTTCATGACGTACAACAACCTTAACCGCTTCAAGTTCTAAGAGTTCAAAGGCAACCAGTAACCCTACCTTAGGTACTGCTTCAAAGTCATCCCAATCCATAATTGCAAAGTTATATTTGCTTTTACCTTCAGTGATAATAATACCGGTCCCCTCATTGGGGTTGTAAAAAAGTATTTTCCCAGTTTCTAACATAAAATAATTATAGCTAATTATTGATATTTTTTACCACTTTGCTATAATCTGCTTTATGAAACGTATCAACTGCCATCAATGCCAACACTATTTTGTCACATGGGAAGCGTCTCAACCACACGGTTGTCGGGCTTATGGATTCAAATCAAAACAGTTTCCCTCTATGGTAGTAAAACAGAGTTCGGGACAAGATTGCTCTTTTTTTACTCAGAAAGTTCGTCCGTCCAAATAAGTTTTTTGCCAAACCCCAGTCTATTATCTGTAAATTTAATGTAATGCAGTTGAATACGCCATAGTTTTGGTAACATCACTCGGGCATAAGGAAACATATCAAAGTAACATTTTTTAGCCGCATCATCTAAAGCTTCAACCATTTTTGCCTGACACTGAACCCCTTGAATTTTACCTACCTCATCCGTTTCTAAGGCAACACTACAGGCAACATCTTGGTTAAGCATAACATTTTTGATATGTTGTGTTTTGGTATCAGAAGCGACTATAAAAGATTGGGTTTTTGTCTCATACACATAAAAGAGGTTAGAGACTTGGGGTCTGTTATCTGCTGAAGTTGCCAAGCTCAAAAGATGGTGTTCTTCTAAAAAGGCTTCAATCTTTTCAAGCGTTTTGGGCATCTATCATACTTATGTAGTTTTTAATTTTCTCAAAGTGCAATAGTTTTTGACAAAGAGCATGATCAATAACATCCATTCCCCCTTGAGCACCTAGTAACGCACCCACAAGCAGACCTCTAGCAGCTGAGTCACCACCTGCTAAAACATTTGCTTTCATAGCACCATTAAAGTCACCGCTATAACGTAAAAGAAGGTGAATAACACTGGGAAAACCACCATCAACACTACATGATTGACCAAGCTCTTTTATTGCTTCATTGGTCTCTAAATGCAAACTTTTTGAGCCTAAAGTGACCCAGTGTTGCAACTTCTCATCATAATGCTTTGCATTTTCTAAAAGCAAACTCTCAAGTTCACCACCTATGCTCAAGCCCATAATCACTTCGTTAAAGTACGCAGCAGTTTGGACAAGTTCTTTATTCATATGGGTAAAAACAGTATGCAGTTTGACATTTTCCATCATCATATCAAACTCATTTTGATAACGGTAGATAAGAGGCATAAAACGACCAACAACACTCAAGTCATGCGAAGAGGAACCACATCCAAGCACCCCTTTCCCTGCATCTAAAGATTCTAAGGTATGTTTTGAAGCCTCATCAACATAACCTTGATAGTTTTGCGTATACGTTTTCCAACGTGAGGCAAAGTCTGCTAAACGGAACTCTTTTTCTAAGGCAATAGACTCTAGCAACCACAGCATTTGATCGCCATAGTGGGTAAACTCACCTGCTTTTTTATCATTATGATAGGAGGTCATTGGATTATTAAATCCCTGCATATTTAAGTCTGCATTTTCTATCTCTTCACAGTCATAAACCCAGTGTCCACCTAAAGCATAAGCATCCCCATAAAAAGCGCCCCATAGTGCCGCTTCTAAATTCTTATTTTTCATACCTACTCCTGTGTTAAAAAATCATCTATCAAGGTTTCAAGTTCATCTACTGCAACACTTGCTTTTTCTTGGATAAAGTACTCGAAAAACTCATCAATATTGTATCCCGAACTACCATGTTTTTCCTGTTTTGGATTGACTAAAATTGCATGCTCAAAACGATTAGCAATCGCGCTAATATCAATCACTTGACCGCTGGTACCTATGGCTATAAAAAGTGTTGCTTCTTCTATGGCAATTTCTAAGTTTTCATACTTAGGTGCCATCTCTCCAAACATCACGACATTATGTCGAATCGCTCCTGAGCAAAAAGTACAGGTGTCATCAACTTCTTGAGGCATATAACCTACATTAAAGACCTCTCCACATGACTCACATCGCAGGTCAGTCAACGTTCCATGAAGGTGGGTTACCTCAGTACACCCTGCCTTTTCAAGTAAGTTATCAACATTTTGCGTCATGTTCAAAATCTGTTTTGGATAACGCTTTTGTAAACGTGCCAAAAGTTTATGAGCTTCATTAGGTAACTTAGTTTCTATATCTTTACGACGGGCATTGTAAAACTCTGTAACAAGGGCTCTATCCTTTGCCCAACCCTGCGTTGAACAGACCTCCATCACATCATAGTTTTCCCATAAACCATCACTATCTCTAAAAGTAGAGATACCACTCTCTGCACTCAATCCCGCACCACTTAAAATCAATACTTTTTTCAAAACCGATACCCGCCTATCAGACGTAGAGAAAAGGTATTAGGCTCTCCCGTAACATCAACATGCTCATACGTTCCCGTAAAATACGCTCCTCCCGCTGCACCATAACTCAAACGAATACCATTTAAAAGCATACGCTCTTGTTGTTGTCCTTGTGAACTTAGAGAGTATCTACTGTCTAAATCAAAATAGGTATGTCGATACCCTATCCAACTATCACTCAGACCTATTTTAGAGAGGTCATACCCTATTTGAGCCTTGTAAGAAGTAGCATTTTGCAAAGAACCTGCTTCAAAAAAGTGAAAGATCATACCATTGGCAAAGTAGGGATAACCACCCCATGCTCCCAAGGTTTCGGTTTGTCCTTTCCCATCTGTATATTTAGATACTCCCGTTGCAAAGTCAAGTCCATTACTAAAACTACCATCAAAACGAAGTGAAAAAAGCGAATAATCAATTTTACTCTGTGAACTGCTCGTTGCTAAAAGTCCTACTTCTTGAAAGTCAATCACTTGTGCGCCCAAGTCATACGAAAAGCCCCCGACACTGTTGCTGTAGTCATATTGTAAAAAGAGTATGTTGTACAGATCAAATCCATAGTAGTCCCAAACTTGAACATCATGATGTTCGTTTTTAAAGTTGTAACTTCCAAATGCTACGCCACTATCCCCTGCACGTTGTTTATCAAAGTCACTAATATAACTTGTATCTGACATACTATGGAACGCTGTACCATCAGCAGCTGAGTCCCAAACACCCGCCATTTGATGAAAGTAACCAAAGGCAATACTACTATCTTCAACCATGGTATTTTGATAATAGGCCAACTCAAAACTATTTGCCAACATATACCAGTCATCCGCATCTATCATCGGAGTGGTTAACTCTTCGCGTCCTATAACAAGCCTATTTTCATCATATTTGTAACTTAAAAAAGCCTCTTGTAAAATTAGATACGATTTAGGGTTACTTCCATTTAGGACAAAGTTTCGTGTTTCATACTCAGGATCATTAAGACCTAATCCACTTGCTCCAGCTAAGGTTACTTTAGCACGTACTCCCTCATAGTTGGGCGTTAAGATAGAGAGTTTTGGCATGACATAAAAACCATGAGAATCGGTATGCCCATGATTTATATTAGGGTCTGCTGGTGGTGGGTTTTGGTAGTCGTATTGAACCCAACCGGCACGGAGATCCCCTAAAAACTGCCATCCACTACCGATATCAACACCTTGATGTGCTTTTTCAAAGGTATGGTCAGGAGAAAAACCTTCACTGTCTAAGGTATCGTATCCAAAGAGTACCGTTGTACTCAACGCCACTAACACACCTACTAAATACTTAGAAATATTTTGCATCTGAGACTACTTCGCATAAGGATTAATATTTAGCTTTTGAATGATATATTTTGCAGCTAACTGACCTTTAACACTGTTTCCTGCACCATCAAGACGTGGGGAGAAGACACCAATGCCCATCACCCCCGGAACCACAGCTAAAATACCGCCACCTACCCCACTTTTAGCAGGTGTACCTGTTGCATACAACCAGTCCCCCGCTGTATCATATAATCCTGCTGTTGCCATGATAGAGAGGATATAGGGTGTGTAACTCGGGGTAATTACTTGGCGTGAGGTAATAGGGTTTAAGCCATGGTTGCTCAATGTTGCCCCCATTACGGCTAAATCATGTGAGGTGACATTGACGGAGCACTGTTTGGTATATACCGTTGTTGCTTCTAAAGGGTCTGAGCCCATACGATTACTCGAGTCTAAGAGTTTTGCAATAGCTTGGTTATGTTTGTTATCACCGAGTTCAGATTGATACACTTTATCATTAAAACCAAGTTCATGTCCTGCATAGGCGTCCATGTTTTTTTTGATTTTTATCCAGCGCGTCTTAGAGTTATCAGCCTTAACCCATGATGTTGATTGAATAGCACCTGCGTTTACAAAAGGGTTTGAGGCACTACCATCATGAAGTTCTATTGCTATGATGGAGTTAAAGGGGAGTCCGGTAGCATTCACACCTATTGTATTTTGAACCATTTTAGGTCCATTTTCATCCATTACTTTAGCTACGGTAAAAACTTTAGAGATGGATTGAATTGAAAAGAGTGACTTTGTATCGCCCACATCAAAGGTACGACCATCAGCCATCACAATACTAATGCCAAAAAGTGAAGCATCAACCTCAGCTAGAGCTTGAATGTAGTCGGCATTTTTGCCCTCTTGATTCGTTTTATACTTGTTGTAAGCACTCTGTAAAACATTTTGAATATCACTGTCACTTAGCGTCTTCGCATAAACAGTACTAAAACCTAATAAAACACCCACTAAAACAATCTTGATTACTCTACGATACATCACACACCCCTAAAGATAATTTATGAACGTAACTGTTTTACTATGTAAATTTCTAAACCCTCAGCTTGTGTAATATTGCGTTTGTCCAGCATCATTTTTGCCAAGCTATCATCTTCAAGAAGTTCAAAAATTTCATACGCACCTTGTATATTGTAGTATGAGCGTATGAACTCTAAAAGAATTTGGAAGTTATCTAGTTTTTTTGCATCAATGCGAGAGTTTTTATACTCTTTGTATTCATCCCAGTTTATTGTCATAGATTGATTATAGCTAAAGTTATGATGCATCGCAATGGATAGAAGAAGGGGTATCTTAAAGAAAAAGGAGTGATGCCACCACTAAAAATGGGGCATGTGCTTTAGTTAGTCATCTGCAAGGGCATTAAACTGTGCACGTTTACCTTCAAACCACTCTTGCATCGCTTGGGGTGATTGCATTAACGCTTTCATATCTTCCATCACTTTTAGATGTGCAGCATCTGCTTGTTGAAACATCTCCATACCGTGTGCTTTACTCAGTTGTGCCATCTCTTCAAAACTTTCTGCTTGAAACACCTTATCGCAAGCACCACCAAGTTCTCTACATGTCATTGATTTCATACGATCCCTTTTATTGTTTAGATGATTGTACAAAACAATGTGTATCCTTTAACTTACAACAACACTAATATCATCTCCATTAGCATCATACGTTACTTTAGCACCCTCTTCAACCTCACCCGAAAGAATAAGATCAGCTAACTTATCTTCAACAATCTCATAAAGTGCTCGTTTAAGTGGTCGGGCTCCATATACAGGATCAAATCCTGCTGTAGCAATAACTTTTTTAGCGCTTTCACTCAAGGTAAGTGTAATATCACGTTCACTAACTTTAGCTTGTATCTCTGCAAAAAAGAGGTCTACAATATTAGTAATCTCCTCTTGACCAAGCGCATTAAACTGCACAATATCATCAAGTCTGTTTAAAAACTCTGGTTTGAAGTTTGCACGTAACTCTTCTAAAACGATATGTTCAAGATTGGGATCTCCTGCCATGTTCATTATCTTATCACTAGCAATGTTTGACGTTAAGATAATAATGGTATTGGTAAAATCTACCGTAATTCCTTTGTTATCAGTCAAACGCCCATCATCAAGCACTTGAAGTAACATATTAAAAACATCAGGATGTGCTTTTTCAACCTCATCAAAGAGTACTACTGAGTAAGGTTTACGACGAACTGCTTCCGTTAGCTGTCCGCCTTCATCATAGCCTACATATCCCGGTGGTGGTCCCACTAAACGAGACACCGACTGTTTCTCCATGTACTCACTCATATCAAGACGAATCAGAGACTCTTGTGAGTCAAACAAAAACTGTGCTAAGGTTTTAGCGGTCTGCGTTTTACCTACACCGGTTGGTCCTAAAAACATAAACGAGCCGATAGGACGGTTACTATCTGAAAGCCCTGCTTTGTTACGTTTAATCGCTCTTGCAATCGCAAATGTTGCCTTTTCTTGACCAATAACATCACGGTTTAGCTCTGCTTCGATATTTAAAATCCTATCTTTTTCACTTGCAAGCATTTTGTTTACCGGAATTTTAGTCCAACGGCTCACAATACTCGCAATAGCATCTTCATCTACACTATTTTTAAGCAGTGTTCCCTCGCTTAACATCACTTCCCATCTCTTTTGAAGAGCTTTTTCCTCTTCTAAAAACTTAGGAACATCACCATATTCAATAGCTGCTGCCTTCTCGAAATCTCCTGCATTTTTCGCCATCTCTGCTGAACGTCGTGCATTTTCCACATCACTTTTAATAGTAGCTACACGGTCAAAAACCTCTTTTTCAAGGTTAAACTGTGTCTCTAATGAGCGTTGTGTCTCTTGAGCATCTGCCAACTCTTTAGCTATCTCATCAATACGTTTTTCATTGGCAGGAGTCAGTTCCATCTTAAGTGCTTCACGTTCAACTTGCAACTCTTGCACTTCACGTTTGATGTTAGCAAGTGCGTGAGGTTCTGACTCTATCTGCATCTTTAACTCTGCTGCCGCTTCATCAATCAGATCAATCGCTTTATCAGGTAAAAAACGATCCGCAATATAACGATCAGAGAGCTTCACCGCAGCCACTAAAGCCGCATCGGTAATGGTGACATTATGATGGGTTTCTAAACGTTCTTTAATCCCACGTAAAATCTGTAAGGATTGGTTTTGTGTTGGCTCAGGCACATCTACAGGTTGAAAACGACGTTGTAGTGCTGTGTCTTTTTCAAAAAACTTGCGATACTCTTTAAGCGTTGTCGCACCAATAGTATGTAACTCACCTCGAGCTAGTGCAGGTTTTAAGATGTTTGCCGCATCCATACTCCCCTCAGAAGCTCCAGCACCTACAATAGTGTGAATCTCATCAATAAACAAGATAACATTACCGTTTTCCTTGACTTCATCAATAACCGACTTCAAACGATCCTCAAACTCACCACGATACTTAGCACCTGCAATCAGTGCGGACATATCAAGTGCTACAAGGCGTTTGTTTTGAAGTGAAAGGGGCACTTCTTTGTTATAGATACGCTGTGCAAGACCTTCTGCTAAAGCCGTCTTACCCACACCCGGTTCACCTAAAAGAATTGGGTTGTTTTTAGTTTTACGAATCAAGATCTGCATCATACGGTTTATCTCTTCATCCCGACCAATTACAGGTGCGAGTTTCCCCTCACCTGCTTCTGCAGTAAGGTCAATACCATACTTCTCTAAACTCTCTAAGTTATCATCCGCAGTTTGAGACTCAATCTTTTGTCCCCCACGCATCGCTTCAAAGGTTTTAATTAACTCTGATACATCAGTGTACTTACCAATGATATCTTTAAAAACACCCCCTTGAAGTGCGCCAATAACATAAGCATCCACCGCCAAAAAGCTATCGCCATTTTGCGTCATCACACCTACACCACTTTCAAGTGTTTGCACAAAAGCTTTAGAGAGACGAATGTTCTCTTTTGAAACCGCCGAAGAGGTAGGAAGCTTGTTCGCCATAGACTTGATATCAAGCTCCATTGCAATCTTATCTGTGTTCATTTTATTAAACGCTTGGTTTAAAACCGAGTTCGTATTGGTAAGTAACGCCCATAAAAAATGGATACTCTCAACCTCTGAGTTTTTATTATGCAAAGCCAATGAAATAGCCGACTCAATAGCCTCTGTCATCTGATGTGTTAGTTTTTCAAAAATATTATTCATAAAGTAATCCTTATTTGTTAGATAAGTTATTATAGCACCTTGAGTCACTTGTTGTCAAGTATAGTTTAGTCTAGTTGACTAAAGGTATTTATGTGGGAAGTGGGAAGTGGGAAGTGGGAAGTGGGAAGTGGGAGTTTTTTATAACTTAGCTTAAGTTACTATCAAAAACACTCCTATTTACAAAAGAAATAACACTATATTACTATCCAAAATTAGCAAGACACAATGTCCGATTAAGCCTCATATCCACTATTAGTCGGACACTATGTCCAAATAACGAGGATACTCCACCGAAAAGGACATCATAGTTTTTTATCATTATGGTTAAACAGAGTAAATCATACTAAATCATCATATTTTTAGAATTAGCAGGACACTTTTAATGTCCGACTAATCACGCTTTTTAGACTAAAAAGGATAGAATGTTCCACTAATAAATAGTTAGCCGTAACAAGGATATAAATGAATAATCATAATAATATATGGGATACCTTTTGTAAGCAAGAAAATATTATTCAAAACAGTGTACCTTTATTTAAACATAAGAATTTTATAGTTGATGTTAAAAAAATTGGGCAAAGAGTAAAACGCTCAATTTTATGTAGAAGTGAATTAATGGAACAACTTATTCAAAATGAAACGGATAAACTTGTTGAAGATTGGAGAAAAGAAGAAGATAAGTTAGATGGTCTAATTTATATGATGTATATCAAAGAGAATAATAAAGTTTATCCTTTGTATATTGGAAAGACTGAAACTATTGGTAAAGGTAATAGAAATTTATCTGTAAATATTAAAAAATTACATACTGATTTTTCAAAATTTGCAAGATGGGGAGATGGCTATTCTTACCATCTTGGGGACTTAAGTGCTGTTACATTAACAGACCATCAAGAGAATAAAATTAATAAAAAGTATACAGATTGGGCAAATTCTTTATTTAAAACTTATCCAACAACTTCACCTGAACTCAAGCAAGAAGTATATTTTTGGACAAAAGCTTGGGCTAAAGATGATATAGGAATTTGGAATGATTTTGGAAAAACAAGATTGACATTTTTAGAATATTTGATGATAGGCGTAGCTAGTTCTGTTTTTCCAAAATTATTATTAAATCGAGAAGGTCAGAATAGAGGCTAACAAAACCTCGTAGCCAATACATTACCTAGCGGCAATGTATTGGCTAGAGTCAACCGTTAGACAAAGGGTTTAAATGGAATGGATACTATCCATAATTGGTTTTTTTGGACTTATGTCTATTGCTGATTATTTAGATGAAAAATGGAAAAAATTTCTTAATAAATTTTCAAAAAAAGAAGAAAATAAAAATGATAGTATTGAACAAGTTATTCAAAAGCTTGAAAAACAAAAAGATACTCTAAAACCACAACAAACTAAGACTGAAGATAAGCCCACAGTTAATATTTTTGAAAATAATAATAAAATTGTTCAAAAGCAAATTTATAACGAAGAAAAAGTATCTTATAAATCATTGCATAAAAATATAATTCCATATCTAAACTTTAAAGGTGTTTATAAATTTTATCATTTTACTGATGTTAAAAATTTAAAATCAATTATTCAACATGGAGGTCTTTATAGTTGGTATGGATTAAAAGCTAGACAAATAAATTCATCTTTATCTTCCAATCAATTATCTCGTGGATTAGATACAAGATATAATTTGCAAGATTATATTCGTTTATCTTTTGGAAGTTATCATCCTATGAGTAGTAGATTAATTCATCAAGAAAGAAAAAAATTAGTATGGTTAGAAATTTCTTTAGAAGTTGCTTGTTTTGAAGAAACATTATTTTCTGATATAAATGCTACTGACAATAATGTTAAAATTGGAGAGAGTTTAGATTTTTTAAAAACTGTTGATTTAGATGTTTTTAAATATCAATATCGAGATTTAGATTATAATGCAAAGAAAAAATATCAAGCTGAAATTTTAGTAAAAAAATTTCTTCCAATTAAATATATAACAAATATTGATACTCTACGAAAGGAGCATAATTTATAAATGGCAAAAAGACCAATATTTATACCTGTTTTTGATAAAGATTATTTATATAAAGAAGAGGAAATAGAATTTAAATGGTATGCAGGATTTGCAGTTTCTCAAAAACAAAAAAGTGTTCAATCTTTACATGAACAAGCTAAGGAGAAAGGATATAATCCAATACTTGAAATTTCTACAAAATCAGAAATCAAACTTGGGCAAAGATTAAGTGCATTTAATTTGCAAATTGACACAAAAGAGTATGGAAAGATAAGTATAGAGTCCGCTTTTCAAGGTAGTAAAATTTTTGAAAATGGAATTCAATATACTGATATATATCAGAAAGAAAGTATAAAAGCTAAAAAAGATGAAAGACTTAAAAATTCAGGGAATGTTATAGGATTTAACTTTTTTGGTGAAAAATGGGATATTGAACCTAAAAGTGCTTTCTATGATTGGTTGTATTTAAAAGCTCTTTATCCTCATCAAGATTTTTTAAAAGAAAATCTATCTAGTTATAAAGCTTTTAGTGATATTGAATTTAATCCAAAAAAGTCTTTTAGTTGTCAAGCTAGAACTTGTGCAATTTTAGTTTCATTATTAGAATTAAATTTACTTGATGAAGTTATGTCTTCACAAAAAAAGTTTAAAGAAATAATATATGAAAAAACTACACTATTTGATTTTTAGAAGAAAAAAGCTGATAAGCAAGTCAAATGTCTAACAAGACCTAGGAGAGAAATAAATGCCCTCAGCGATTTTTTTTAAACTTTTAAGCTATATTTGTAGCAAAGATTTATAAAAGTTAAAAAAACTGATTGAGGGGCATTTATTCCTCAAGTTGGTCGTTAGATTACAAAAAGGATATTCTTGATAGATATATTATTTAATGAAGCAAAAATCAACGATTTACCTAAAATTATTGAATTTAAAATTGCTATGTTTAAAGAGTCCGGGCATTTTTATTTGTTAGCAGAAAATGCAGTTGAAATAATTTTACAAGACTATACTAACCTTTATCAAACAAAAAAAGCTAAACATTTTATTGCATTGTATAATAATGAAATCATTTCTTGTGTTGGAGCTTTTATAAAAGATGACTTACCTTATAAGTACTATAAAACACCATATTATGGTTTTATTGGTGATGTTTACACAACACCAAATGAAAGAAAAAAAGGTATTTCAAAACAATTAACAAAATTTGCTTTAGATTGGTTTGTTGAAAATTCCATATCTAATATTAAACTTTTAGCTTCTAAAGATGCTAAACATTTATATAAAAAATTTGGCTTTACATCAACGGACGAAATGGAACTTAAAATTAAAATCTAACAAGTACTAGGAGAGAAATAGGAACCCTAGCGGGGATTCCTATTTCTCAAGACAAACGTTAGACTTTCAAAAACTCATAAAAATCAAATATAGTTATAAATATGGTATAATTTAAGCATGATATTTGAATATGATGAACAAAAGAGTAGTATAAATAAATCAAAACATGGTATTGATTTTCAAGAAGCCCAAGAACTTTGGAAAGATCCATACTCTTTTGAGTTACCATCTCCACAAAGTGAAGATGAAGATAGATTTTTAGTTTTAGGTCAAATTAAATCTAAAAACTATACTGCTATTATCACTTACAGAAATAAAAATATTAGAATAATTTCCGTAAGAAGATCAAGAGATAAGGAGACAAAACTTTATGAAAGCATCAGAACTAGATAAAATATTTGATGAAAATCAAGATGATATATTAGAACATTTTGATACATCAAAAATTAGAATGATAAACGAAGAACCTAAAAGAGTGAATATTGATTTTCCTGCATGGATGGTACAGTCACTTGATAAAGAAGCTAAACATGTTGGAGTTAGCAGACAAGCTGTTATCAAAATGTGGTTAGCAGAAAAACTTCAAAGTTTGAACACTACTGCCGCAGCTATATAACAAGTATGAGGAGACCAATAATTTTCCCTAGCGGAAAATTATTGCTCACGACAGTCGTTAGGTGATACAGTTAGTAATTGACGAAATGAATAAAATTGAATATAATAGATAATATAAATATTCAAAGGACATTTAATGAAAACAGTTACTATGAGAGTTGATGATTCGATTTATGAAATGATTAAACTCGCAGCTGAAGGTCAAAGAAGAAACCTTTCAAACTTTATTGAGTTTGCTACAATGCAATATTTAACATCATCGCAATTTGTAGATAATGATGAAATGACTGAGATTACAGATGATAAAGAGTTAGTGAAAAACCTAATGAATGGTTTAAATGACTTTAAAAATGGTGACTACACCATTGTCTAAGTTTCAGATTGCTGAAACAAAATCATTTGAAAAAATTAAAAATAAAATTGATGAAAAACTCATCATCGTTGTAGTTGACTTTAGACATCGACAACATGCTTATGATTAACACACAACAAATTCGAGGAACGCAATAACTTACTCTAGAGGGGTCATAGGGGGAGGAGCAGGTTAGCAATATTAATTTTACACTCAAATATCATAATACATATTATAGTTTTTCTTTAGTTATAGTTATGGGGTCAGATTACCAATATTAATAATTATTCAACTCGTGTGGATATAAGCTACAAATTTCTTAATAAAAGTATTTGAAACAAGGTTCTCAAAGCATTTAAAAGAAGGTAAACTCGTTTCTGAACACCTTTAGTTTATTCGTTGATTTTAGACTTTATCTCTTTAGCTAAGATCGAACAGTTTTCTATCTTTTGAGTTAGGCTAAGATCATCTTGGAGTAAGATATTGATAAAAGCAGAACCTACGATAACACCATCAACCCCTTGAGCCTTCTCTTTTGCTGTTTTCTCATTAACACCAAAACCGACATAGACAGGTGTTTGTGTGTTCTCTTTTATAGAGGTGATAATAGGTTGTAAGTCTTCACTTTGTCCACTTCCTGTAATACCAGCATAAGCAACAAGATAGATAAACTTTTGAGCATTTTCAACTACTGTTTTAATACGTTCAGCAGAGTCTGTTGGGGCTACAAAAGAGATGTTTGCTACGTTGTTTTCTCTAAAGAGTGTGTCATAAGCTATTGCTTCTTCATGAGGAACATCAGGAATGATAAGTCCACTCACACCGAAGCTTGCCGCTTTTGGGATAAGCTTACTCATATCTTGTTGGTAAAAAGGGTTAAAATAACCCATCCACAAGGTATCTACTTTAGGAGCAATCTCTTTTGAAATCTCTAAAAGATGTTCAAACTTAAATCCACGTTCAAGTGCTAAATGATTTGCTTTTTCAATAACAGGACCATCAGCTACGGGGTCTGAAAAAGGAACGCCTAATTCTATAGAATCGACACCATTTTCACCTAAAGCTAAAGCAAGGTCAACACTAAAGTTTTTATCGGGGTATCCTGAGGTTATATAGGCTACAAGTTGTTTCAAGCAGTCTCCAAATCGGGGAGTTTTAATAATGAGAAGTTTATTTTACTAAGAGCGTTATCAAGTTTCAGGTCCTCTTGCCATTGGGAAAACATATCACTGATCTCTAAAAACCAGTTTATAAGTCCTTCGTTGGCAGGTCCTTCGTTTAACCGCATCTCTTCTAAAGCATCTTCTACAAAGGTAGCGAGTCGAATCATAGACTCAAGACGTAGAAAGTTTGAAGCCGATTTAATGTTGTGAAAGATACGAAAGAGCTCTTCTACACTTCGAGTGTAAGCAGCATCTTTTCCCAAATCAACAATCAAAGGCTCCATAACATCTATCATCATGGCATAGTGGTCTAAAAACTCATCAACAATTTCAAAATCGAAGTTATCTTCTAAATCACGGCGTGCACCCATGCGACTTTCTCCCTTATTTAAAAAAATTATACCACTTTTTTGTTAAGTCCGCCATTACCCATCAACTAAGATAAGTAGGTTAACCTCAAGAATTGTGTAAACTATCAGCCTTTACCCATTATAATCCTTGTAAAATTTGACACAAAGAGAAAAACTGTGCCTAAAAAACTAACCATAAACACTATCAAAAAAAGCAAAAACCAATCGCAACTGACGATGATTACTGCCTATGATGCACTTTTTGCAAAACTTTTTGAAGAGAGTGCGGACATTATATTAGTAGGAGATTCACTCAATATGAGTTTTGCAGGGAAACCTGATACCTTAAGTGCCACACTCGATCAGATGATTTATCATACGCAAGCTGTGTGTCAAGGGGCTCCTGATACTTTTGTAATAGCGGATATGCCTTTTGGAACCTACCCTACACAAGAGCGTGCCTTAGATAATGCTACACGTATTTTTCAAGAGACTGCAGCTGATGCGGTCAAGATAGAAGGTGGTAGTGACAAGGCTGACTTAGTTAAACATCTTAGCGATAATGGTATTGCAGTTTGTGGTCACATTGGACTTTTACCTCAGGCAGTGCGTTCTGAGGGTGGATACATTGTTCAAGGTCGTACAGATGAGAGTGCTCGTACACTGATGCAAGACGCTATGGATATTGAAGCGGCAGGTGCTTTTGCAATTGTTATTGAGGGTGTTAAGGCTCATGTTGCTGAAGATATTGCAAAAGCTATTCATATCCCAATTATAGGTATTGGTGCGGGTAATGGTGTTGATGGTCAAGTGTTAGTGTTCTCCGACATGTTAGGTCTGTTTGAAGCCTTCACACCTAAGTTTGTTAAAAAGTATCTTGATGGTGCTACTCAGGTTAAAGGGGCGGTTGCCAAATATAAAGAAGAAATTAACAATAAAACCTTTCCGGATGAGATCCATACATATTAGAACATTAAAATGAGCAGAAGCCCATTTTAATGGCAGGGACATAATGTCCCTACAACCCCCTAAAGCCAAAAATTCTTTTTGGTTCCTTGGTTTTGTTTGCAGAAGCCCATTTTAATGGCAGGGACTCATCGTCCCTACAACTAGCTTCTACGCTAAAGCGTGATGCAATAAAATACTAAATTTTTTATTGTGAAAGCCAAAAATTCTTTTTGGTTCCTTGGTTTTGTTTGCAGAAGCTCATTTTAATGGCAGGGACATAATGTCCCTACAACCAGCTTCTACGCTAAAGCGTGATGCAATAAAATACTAAATATTTTATTGTGAAAGCCAAAACAAGTTTTGGTTCCTTTTGGTCTTACTTAACTTCATTAATAGCAGAGACAATCTCTTTTTAGCAACTAAATTTAATTCCATTTTCACTCTCTTTACACATCTTTTAAACCCTTGAGCCTTATCTTTTGTCAAAAAAATGGTTCTGTACTCTTTATTTGAATATAATAACGTCATATAAACGTAAAGAAGCCTATTAGATGGAACGAATTGTTGAAATAGAAAAGTTTGAAGCAGATGAAGTTAATGAAAATTCATTACGTCCTGATGCTTGGAGCGACTATATTGGTCAAGAGCAGATTAAGAAAAACCTTGGTGTTTTTATAGAAGCTTCTAAAAAACGTGAAGAGAGTTTAGACCACGTACTATTTTATGGACCTCCGGGTCTGGGTAAAACAACCATCGCAATGATTATTGCCAATGAGATGAACACTAACATCAAAGTAACCGCGGCACCTATGATTGAAAAGAGTGGTGATTTAGCCGCGATTTTAACCAATCTTGATGAGGGTGACATCCTTTTTATTGATGAAATTCACCGTCTTTCTCCTGCTGTTGAAGAGATTTTGTATCCTGCTATGGAAGATTTTAGACTTGATATTATCATTGGGAGTGGTCCTGCTGCTCAAACGGTTAAAATTGATTTACCTCGATTTACCCTTATCGGAGCAACAACGCGTGCAGGTATGATATCAAACCCTTTACGTGATCGTTTTGGTATGAACTTTAGAATGAACTTTTACACCCCCGAAGAACTTTCAAAAATAGTAATTCAAGCCTCAATAAAACTCAATAAGGTTATTGTTAAAGAAGCTGCTGTTGAGATTGCCGGTCGTAGTCGTGGTACCCCTCGTATTGCCCTTCGTCTGCTAAAACGTGTTCGTGACTTTGCAGATGTTGCTGATGAAGCCACTATCAACCATGAACGTGCCAAATTTGGACTAAACCAGTTGGGTATTAACGCTAATGGCTTTGATGAGATGGATATTAAGTTCTTAGAGTTTTTACTCAATGCCAACGGTCGTGCTATGGGCCTTTCTACTATCGCTGCGGCACTCAGTGAAGATGAGGGAACAGTTGAAGATGTTGTGGAACCTTATCTTTTAGCCAATGGTTTTTTAGAACGTACCGCACGAGGACGTGTTGCAACGGCTAAGACCTATGATGTTCTCAAGTTTCCACAAAATAATGAAAATTCACTTTTTGAATAAAAGGCACTTATGAAACCTCAATACTTTTTAGCCCTACTTTTACTTGCTTCAACCTACCTTCTTTACATGTTATATAAACCTTTTTGGATGAGTATTACCATCGCAGCACTTCTAGCAATGTCCACTACCAATATCAACAAATACTTCAAAAAAAAGACCAACTCTAATATGTTGGGGGCCATGATCACCAGTCTGCTGTTAGCCATCTTGTTTTTTGTACCGTTGAGCTATTTTTTAACCACCTTAACCCTTCAAATCAATCAAATTGATTCCCAAATCCTTCAACAAGTATATAATGAAGCCAATGCTTGGTTGCAAGACACTCCGATATGGTTAGAACCAGCCAAACCCTATCTCAAAGAGGCTCTTGATGGCTTAAGTCTTTCCAATGTTGCAACAAATGCTATTACCATCACTGCCCAACTAGGGAGTTATAGTGCTGCCTTTTTGAAAAGTGCTTTTTTAGTTATTATCTTCTACTTTTTTGCACACTATTATGGTGAGCGAATTGTTGAGTTTTTAAAACGTGTTATCAAAATGTCGGCACAAGATACCACCTTACTTACTCGTGAGCTTTCATCCGTTATGGGAGTTGTGTTCTACTCTATTATTACCACCGCAGCTTTTGAAGGAGCACTCTTTGGTATTGCTATCTCATTTTTAGGTTATAACGGTCTTCTGTTTGGAATTATGTACGGCTTTGCTTCACTTATTCCTGTGGTTGGTGGCATCTTGATGTGGCTTCCGTTTATGCTTTTTGAACTGGCACTTGGACACACTGCCAATGCAGTATTTATAACGATTTACTCGATTGTGGTTATCTCAATTATTGCAGATACTTTTGTCAAGCCCTTTATTATTAAAGAGATCAATGTTCGTTTTATAAAAAGCAGTACTTACATGAATGAGATGTTGATTTTCTTCTCTATTATTGCAGGTTTAGCTACTTTTGGTTTTTGGGGTATGATTTTAGGACCTGCTATTACTTCCTTTTTCCTTGCTTTGTTAAAATTGATTGAGCAAAAGAACATTACGGAAAATTCTAATACATAATAAATAATCAAATTAAACAATAATTGTTTTTACAAAATTAGTATTTTTTAAGTCTAATTATCCTATATTATAATAATTTATTATTTATAAGGATTATGTGATGAAAATACTTTTTATGATACTTCTAAGCACACTAACACTTATGGCAAACCAAGCCTTTATATCTGCCGATGATTTGGAAACCCTACTACAAAAAAACAAAACAATTGTTTTAATAGATATTGGGACTGCAGAAGATTATAAAAAAGGGCATGTCCCCGGTGCTCAAAACTCTCACATCTCCAAATGGCGTGAAAAAATTGCTTTTCATGACCAACTTCGCAGTGACAAAGAGTTACTCAAAGAGATTCAACGACTGGGTATTACAAATGACTCACATGTTATTATCTATGGTCACAATAAAAAGAAAGAGCTTTTAAAATCAAGCTATGTTGCCCTCGCTTTAATCTCCCAAGGCATAACAAATGTCTCTCTTTTAGATGGTGCTTTTAGTGAGTGGGAGTATGATGAAGAACGCAGTATTGAGTTAGTGGCGCAACCTGTAGCAAAAAGTAACTTTGTGCCTAAAGTCAATCGTTCGTTTATTGTTGATAAAAACTTTGTTAAATCTCAAATCTATAAAATCCCTATGTTAGAAGCACGTCCTCCTGAGTTTTATTATGGAACAATTCGTTCACAAGGAGTTAAGCGTTATGGACACATCCCTGGAGCAATGAGTTCAAATTGGAAAGATAAGTTTACTCTGGATGAGATGTTGAAGTCAGATAAAATCTTAAATGAGATATTTGTTCAAGGTTTTCACCTTAATAAAAATGAAGAAGTTCTTTTGTACTGTACGGGTGGACTTGAAGCATCAATGAACTGGTACATTCTCTCTCAAAAAATGGGTTTTACTAACACTAAAATCTATGACGCTTCTATGCGTGAATGGGGCAATCTTGATGATACGCCTATCGCACGTTATAAATGGGAAATGTTTCGTAAATAGCCCATGAAAAATGCCATCTATTATAAAAGTCTCGGTGCTTTCATAGTACTATTGTTAGTACCGCTCATCTACTATCTACCTTATGGAACGGCTCTTGTCTGGACGGTAGTTGTTCCTATTATCCCTGTGTTTATCTTGATAGTAGGATACAACCGATGGCGTGGACTATGTCCTCTCTCTTGGTTTGCATCACTCTCTCAAGAGATTCACATTGTTGAAAAGAAGAAACTGGGTCCTTGGTTTGAAAACAACTATTATCTCTTACAGTTCACGCTTCTAACGCTTGCGTTTTGTGCACGATTCTTTCTGCTTAATGAAAGTGGACTTTTTCTTGCCCTCTTTTTTATCACCGTCTTTGGCATCGCTTTTTTTGTTAATCTCTTTTTCTCGGGTAAAACATGGTGTAACTACTTCTGCCCTGTAGGTGTTGTTGAAAAAATCTATTGTGGTTCTAATGCTAAACTTTCTGAACAGACTTCGGCCTGTTCAACCTGTGTTGCTTGTAAAAAGAACTGCCCTGATATCGACTTAGAGAACTCCTACTGGAAAGAGAACCTTTCAAAGCAAAAACGCATTGTTTTTTATGCTTTTCCAGGTCTTGTTTTTGGTTTTTATGCCTATTTCTTTGCACTAACGGGATCTTGGGATTACTACTTTGATGGTATTTGGACAGAGAGTAACAAAGACCTATTTGCCCAAGGATTTTACTTTTTACCACAAGTGCCTAAACTGATTGCTGCACCACTTACTCTAGTTTTTTTCTCCTATCTTAGTTATCTTCTTTTCAATGTACTTGAAAACAACATGCACCATTTTAAATGGTCACGAAACAAAGATAAGGCAACACGAGGGCATATCGTCAAGATGATAGCTGCTTTTAGTGCCTTTAATATCTTTTATCTTTTTGCTGGAGCACCTGCTTATGCGCATTTTCCTCTAACATATGCATTTTTTCACTTTAGTGTGATTGTCATCTCAACAATTGTACTTTTTAAAGAAATTCACAGAGAGGAACGTTTTTTTATTCAAGAGCGTTTTGCTCAAAATATTTTACACCGTTGGCAATCAACACGTCCTCCTTCAAACAACTTAAAAGAGGTTTACTACACCTACTCCACCCAAGAGAAAGATTATCACGAAAAACTTGAAATGTATAAGGCAACTATCTTAGAACTTGTAGAAGATGGTACCTTAACCAAAGATGACTTTACGGTTATGGATCGTATTAAAGACCAACTTGGTATCTCCCTACCAGATCATAAACGTATCATTAGAGAAATTCAAAAAGAGAATGCTAATCTTTTTGATGAAAACAGTCGTAACTCTGTGGAAAAAACCTACCAGCTCAAACTTTATAAACTCTATATTGAAGAACAACTTGAAGATGAAATTGATATTTCCGATGAACAGTTTACTAAGATACAAAAACAATTTCATATTACAAAAGAGGAACATACTCATATCTACCATGGAATTATTCACTCCAATCAAAAGCTTATAAAACAACTTGAACTGCACTTGCATAAAATTGAATGGCAGAGCGATGTTTTACAGAATCTTCCACTCAGTTCTAAGCGTTCATCACATTACTTACGTTTTATTATTAATACCTCACTTAATCTTGAACTGACTGCCTTCATTAAATTGATGATGCTGATAAAACCTGATGAAAAAACAACTCTGTCCAAAGTACTTGATACCAAACCTTTTTTAAGTACCAATAACATTAAAGACTTGCAAAACATCGTACCTGAGTATTCAGAAAATCTTGGTGTCCTACTACAGTTACATTCACTGTACGATAACCATATCTTAGATACACGTGCTATTAGTTCCATTGCTTATGCCTTGAAAAAAGATGATGATTATCTTACCTCTGCGCTACTCTTTTTTATCTATGAACACCCTTCTCAAGAGAGTAAATCAATCAATCTTCAGACCTATATTGACAGTCCTAATGGTGTTATTTCTCAAATAGCTACGGCCATTTTCACTCATGATACCTATATGAGTACTATTGAAACCATCGCTTATTTACAAGGAGTACCTCTCTTTTCAAGCCTTCATATTGAAGATCTCTACCTCTTAGCAAACTCCACTACAAAAGTTGTTTTTGGCGATCAAGAGCGTATTGTTAAAGAGGGAGAGTTTGGACACTCGCTTTTTATTATTACACAAGGTATTGCAACCATTGAAATACGTAAAAAACATGAGCATAAGTTTATTTCACAAGTCCATGATGGGGACTACATTGGTGAGATTTCTATTATCTCTAAAGAAGCACGAACGGCTACTGTTACTGCTTCGGGTTATGTCGAAGCACTCGAGATATCCGAGGAGGCTTTTGAGTCACTCATGCTAAGTAATCCTCAAATCAGTTTAAATGTTATGCAAAACATGACAAAACGTCTCATTAAACAAAAAGAGGTTTTATGACGATATAGTTGTAATAAGAACAACATAATAAAGGCGGGAACTTTTGACACTAATTAGCCATTAGTTTTTGCTAAAGTCTGTTTATAAGGATAAATCATGAACATTAACTCTAACTTCAACGCTTTTAATCTTAGTGCTTCGTACACTTCAAGCTCACAGTCCGTTCAAAAAAGTGGCTCTAATGGCAACAACACCCAAACCATCTCGATGCAAGAGCAGTCGTTTTCATTCTCTTATGTCTCTTTTGACTTCCAGTCTTCTACTGCAACAGAAGACTTTCAAAAAAACTATGAAGAGTTTCAAACCTTTCTTTCTGACATTGGCTACACCGGTGGTCCCATAGCCGAACTTACTCAAGAAGAGGCTTCTGCCCTAGTTGCTGATGATGGTTTCTTTGGAATTGATCAAACGGCTGAGCGTATTGCTGGCTTTGTATTAAGTGGTGCCGGTGATAATGAAGATCTCCTTCGTGCCGGTCGTAGTGGTATCTTACAAGGCTTTGATGAAGCCGAAGCGATGTGGGGTGGTAAACTGCCTGACATTAGCTATAAAACTATAGAAAAAGCGGTAGAGATTATCGATAAAGCAATGCATGAGATGGGCTATTCCATTATTAATGAAGAGGTTTAATACCTCTTTGTTAACATGATATACCTGCTAACACGACAACAAACCTCATTTTAATCCTCAATGCATTATCATTGCGCCAAAGGAATTCAAATGCAATATCAACTAACTTCAGAATATATCGAACTTTATAAACTTATTAAACTTTTAGACTTAGTAGACTCTGGCGCGGAAGCCAAACTTATTGTTGAGGGTGAACATGTAACCCGTAATGGTGAAGTTGAAACACGTAAACGTGCCAAAATTATTGATGGTGATGTTTTAGTTATCGGTGATGTAACTATCGAAGTAACAGCTTAAAAGCAACTCTTTCTACATAAAGAAAGAGGAAACCAGACCAATAAGCCCTCCCAAAACGCCACCCCATAAAACCAACCAGCCAAGATGTTCTCGAATCAGATCTTCCACTAAAGTTTTTACAATTTGAGGGGTCATCTCATTGAGTCGCGCGGTAATAACATTTTCAATAGATCCCAACATATCACTACTCAAAGAAGAGTTACTAAGATGTTGTTGTAGTTGGGCATTAAAAGCCTCACTCTGAACGATTTTAACAATAGCTGAACGCATTTTACGCGTAAAAGGGTCTCGTAACCCTTCTAAGGCTGATTCGCCTCCAAACATCCCTAACATACCCCCTAATGAAGACTCCATAACCGTTTTGCTTAAGGCATCAAAAGCAGGCGCAAAATCTGTCTCTTCAATAATAGGTGCTAAGTCCATCTTCTTCTCTTCACTTGTAAAAAAAGAGTCCAGTTGTTCTTTGGTAAAAAACTGCGACATCATTAAGTTTTTTATCGATGTTTTAAAGGTATAAAACTGAGATTCAATCACTCCTGAACCATACAGAAAAGGAACCTTTTCAAATAACATAAAGATGGCCAATTGATTGGTGAGTGCACCTGAAAGCGCAAAAAGTCCTGTAAAAAGTAAGTTATGACTATACGCTTGTGGAATAAAAAAAGAGAGTGCTATCGCTATAACAGCAAGAGTGTTGATAAAAATGGCTTTGTTTAACTGCATAAAGAACCTTAATGATTTAATTTGCGTATTATACTAAAAAGGTACACTTGCAACAAAAAAAGAGCAATTATGATTTTAAGTATGTCCCAACTATTTGAAAAAAGCAGTAAAGATCAGATTAATGCGGCGCTCAAAGTAGCTCTTGATAATGCCAATGAGTCCCCATTTTGGGCAGAGAAAACACTTCCTTATGCAGATGCCTTGTTAAGTGTGCTTATCCCTTTACGTGATCAGAACCTACTTTTTACCCCTGAAAACAGTGTTGCTAAGACCTTAACACCCGCACTTTTTATCTCTTGGTGTGACCTAATGAGTGCTAAGGCTTTAGCATTTACCATCCAAGAGAGTAATACAACCAATAGCTTAACACGTGTTTCCTATCCAAAAAATGAGGCTGATAAATATGAGGCTATTAACTTAGAAGTATTGGGAAAATACCTGAGTCACTACACCATTAACCTCAAAAGTGAATGGGATGACTTTCCTATTGCGCACTACAACTTACACATCGGAATTAGCGATGTTCTTAAAAAACTTGTTCGCTAAGCAAAATGCTTAACGAATAAACTCTACCACCGTATCAAAAGGTTCTCGTAACTGAGAAGACTGTTCATTCAGGCGATATCCAAACGGTAAAATCATTGCTACTTTATGTTTTGTGGTATCAAGTTCTAAAATAGCTTCAACATCCGCTTGAGAAAAACCTTCTATCGGACAACTATCTACCCCAATAAAAGCAGCACCACTCATCATGTTCCCCGCAGCAATATAGGTCTGGCGAGCTGTCCATGCGTAGATGTTTTCATCGCTACTAAGTGTATCCGCCAAGTGGTCACCATATAACTTCAGATAGAAGTCTAAGTTCTCTTGAGGCATCTCACGACGTGCAAAACGTTTGAGTGGGATACCACTCTCTACTTTTACATTTTCAATGCCTGCTAATACAACTACAAGATGTGAACATGAAGTGATTTGAGCTTGATCCCAACATGCAGGACGAAGTTTTGCCTTAAGTGCTTCGTTGGTAATCACTAAAAACTTCCATGCTTCCATACCAAACGATGAAGGTGACTTGCGCCCTACTTCTAAAATATAGTTCATATCCTCATCACTTACTTTTTTACTTTCATCAAACACTTTACAAGCATGTCTAAAGTCCATCGCATTCATAAATTCATTGTTCATCATAATTCCTTCAATTTTTAATATGCAAAACTTTATCTTATGTATGATAATATGTCAAGAACTACCTAAAAAGTACTATACATACTAAAAGGATACTATTGAGCATCATATATGAAGAAAAAGAGTACACCTGCTCCTTTGAATTTGCCCTCGATATCGTCAGTGGAAAATGGAAAGGCCTTATACTATGGCATCTAAGTGAAGAGACCCTACGTTATGGAGAACTACGAAAAAAACTGGGGAAAATCACACAAAAAATGTTAACCCAAACGCTAAGAGAACTCGAAAAGAACCGCCTCATCACAAGAAAGGTCTACCCCGTAGTCCCACCAAAGGTGGAATACACCATCACAAACCATGGTAAAGAGCTAATACCAATTTTTAAAATGCTACATCATTGGGGAGAACAACTAGGAGATGAAATAGGAGAAGTTACCAAGTGTGTAAGTGTGTAAGTGTGTAAGTGTGTAAGTGTGTAAGTGTGTAAGTGTGTAAGTGTGTAAGTGTGTAAGTGTGTAAGTGTGTAAGTGTGTAATAGTAACCTTAATCTAAGTTAAAAAAACTAATCAAAAGTACAATCTACAGCAAGTAACCCGAAGACGCACAAAGTGCGATGAGCGGTGAAAATAGCATGCCACAAATCCAAGTCAAAAGTCTTAGATTTGGTGTAATTTGTGCTGAAGTGATCCCGAATGCGCACTGGTGTGCGCCGAGTGGTGAACTCCAGCGCAAAGTGTGCCGAGTGGCGAAAAGAAGCACTCCAAAAATCCAAGTCAAAAGTCTTAGATTTGGTGTAATTTGTGCTGAAGTGATCCCGAATGCGCACTAGTGTGCGCCGAGTGGTGAACTCCAGCGCAAAGTGCGCCGAAGCTAAGACTTTTTACCAGGCGACAGATTTTCCGCTGCCACGTTTTCCGATGATTTCCTCACCTTCCCACCAAGCAAGACCCGTCTTAATCTCAGTCAATGTCAACTGAAAGTAATACTCTACTTGTTGCTTACCATCATCCATAGTAATGTTACGTTGGATAATTTTACCCGATAGACTCATATCAGGAGCAATAAGTTGTCCTTTTTTCTGCACTGTACCTTGGTTAAACTCATCATCATTACGTAGATCACGCGCTTTTTTGTTCATAGCATCTACTGTGTCCCCTGAACCAATAGCAGTTGTCACAACAACCTTACCTGAACGAAGAAGATCAACACGAATTTTTTTAATTAACTGATCGGTGTCAATATGTTGCATCGTATCGTTTTTGATACGTGAGATTGCTAAGATAACACGATCACCATTGCGTTTGTTAACAGCACCTGATTGCAACATTGACTGAACACTTTTTGCTGCTGCTTCGTTAAAGTCACGATAATCAAGTGCCATAACTTGACCACCTTGGTCATTATGAACGTCAATACGTTCTGTTTTGTCAGCACATCCAACAAACAGTAACGCTGCAGTTGCTAAACTTAATACTAATTTTAATCTCATTTTATTCCTTTTATTTGTTAATATAAATCATATATTTTACAGCTTCTTTTGAAGGTGCAATGGCGCGGATGTTAAACTCTGCATTTTTGTATACAGGGAGTTCTCTCCATGAAGATTGAAGTGACTCAACACTAAAACCATCTTTGTCTTTCCATTCAATACGGTAACGGAGTTTAATATACTCATCCGTATCATTTTCACCATGAAGTTGAATCTCTTTGAGTCCACTACTCGCTTGAATACGCTCATTTACAGAAAGGACATCAATATCTCCACTGATAGAGTTGTCTACTACTTTTACATCCATTTTATCAGCACAACCGCTCATCATTAAAAGCGCCAAAGCTGATGCAAAAATAAACTTTTTCATCTATTCTCCTAGTGGCATTACTCGAATTGAAGCTTTTGCCGTATTTGTAGGTATTCTAACATAAACTAGTGTCTGTTGTGACTCTGGTAATGTAATTTCTCTAATTATCGTGTTATTTGGTTGTTTTAAAATAAGTTTACCATCCACAGGTCTTTGCATTCTCACAACTTGAACCTCTTTAGGAAGAGCACTCCAGATACGAGTATCTGCACTTGTTGATACTATTTGATATATAGCAGCAGCTAAACCTGCCCACTCATTTTGATTATTAGCCTCATACTGTATCGCTGTTTTCGTCATAGCTGAGAGTAATGCACGACCTACGATACTTGGATATTGTTCTTTAAACTCTGTTTGAATGACTCGATCCATAGAACATAAAAACTTACTATGTTCACCATTAACATCAATATAATCAAAGGCTTTTTGACGGGTTACTAACTTGGGTAGCGCCAACGAAACATAAGCAAGATTGTTTGAAAAAATCCAAGCAGGAAAATCAATTCGCATCTCTTTTAACACAGGAGCTTGACCATTTTCAAAAATTACCCACACCAATGCTTCATCACTTTTTTGATGTTTTTCATACATCGCTTCAGCGGTTGCATAATCTTTGGCTACGGCTTCAGATTCGGCCAACATTACCTTAGTCTCTTTAAGTAAAAACTCCCCCTTACTCACATCATCATTGTAAAGTGCAAATAGTCCTGCAAGGTAGTTTGTTGTTGGATTAATAAACTGCGGATAGGTTTTGTAAGTATTGAGTTCGGGGTACGATCTGCTTAATATCGCATCGGTATTATCCAAACTTCTATCCACATTCATTGAACCACCTTTGGCGCGTTGGTTACGCTCTTCTTTCGCTATGGCTTCTTCTTGTTTTTTGATACTTTTCGCAAAAAACTCTTTGGCACGTCGTTGTCTATCAATCGCGCGATTAAACTCTACACGAGCACCATCAAAATCTCTAACATCAAGATAATTTAATGCCTTATAAGTGTTAAGCATAATCCCATCATACTCCGTACCAATATAGGGACGGGTATTGTCATTAACAAGGATACTAGAGAGTGTATCACCAACACTACTTGCTAAAATCTGTTCGCGATGTATTTTCATAAGGCGTTCGGCATCATTAAAAGCTGTGGTTGAGTTTGCATCAGACTTAAGCATATAATGTGAATACCCTAAGTTTAAATTCCATAAAACATTGTTGTTTGCTTCAAAATCTTTATGGTCCATATCTTTATCAATTTGGGTAACAGCATCACGGTACATCCCTTGTCCTTGAGAGATATCGAGTTGCATAAACTCTGACTTTTGAGCACAACCACTAAAAATAACACTAATAAAAAGAAGAGTTAGAGAGAGATGTTTAACCATTGTAAATACTCGCTTGAAGTTTTTTTGTTAACGATGAAAATACCAAATCATACGAATCATCTATCAAACTAAGAAGCTCTTCATCAGAGACCTCATCATCAAAAATTATGGTATTCCAATGTTTCTTGTTCATATGATACCCTGCACTAACTGAGTTATACAAGCTACGCAGTTCTAAGGCATAAATAGGGTCGCATTTAAGATTAATTTGAGGCATATCGTTACGTGTTCCCATCAAGGCAAACATTTTATTTCCTACTTTATAGACAGCAGTAGTTTTATCAAAAGGATAAGATTTTTCAGCGCCATTTTTTGAGAGAATATAAGTTTGAGCATCTAATAAAGTCATTCATTTCCTTTTTGCTATAATTTCGTAAAAAAAGAGTTCACATGACCCATATTGAAGCCATAAAAGTACAAAAATTTTTAAGTTCTGAAGAGGTAACAACCCATTTGGAAGGGGTTGAATACATTATCTTAGCAAAACCATCTACACGTGAAAACCCAAAACATCCTATCCATTTTACCATCTTTTTAAATACCCAAGATGATCTTCCTAACGAGGTAAGTGATGCTGTTTTTGAAAAGTTTGCACAGCAGTATAAAATTAGTGCTGTTATCGATATGCTTCGTGGACTTGAGCCCGTAGCCTTTGCTAAGACAAATGAGGATGCCTTAATGCCGATGCACCTTTATCAAGAAGAGGATGCTAAAAACATTGGACATGGCACAATGTATATCTATGACTTTGAAGCTAACGCACAAGATTTTAAAGAGCCAAAAGATGGTTTAACTGGTTGGACTTACTCTTATAACTAAGAATCGTGTCCTAACTTTTTTGCATTAGAGCTTGTATCGCTACAATCTCTTTTTCAATGCCCTCAGATAAGACCTCACATCCCTCAGACGTGACTAAGATATCATCTTCAATACGGATGCCCATTCCTAAGTATTCACAAGGAACGTCTAAACAGTTTTCATCAATGTATATACCCGGTTCAATGGTTAAGACCATACCTTCTTCAAAAGCAATCTCTTTACCTGCTTCGTTTTTATAGGGGCAAGGATCATGTACGTCTAAGCCCATCCAATGACCAATACCATGAGGATAAAACGCTTTATGTTTTTTAGCTTTTATTAAGCTCTTTACCTCACCCTTTAAAATCCCTAAATCCACTAAGCCTTGTGTTAAAAGTGTCTCTGAGAGTGTTTGAATATCTTGTTTAACAATCCCGGGTTTAATAGCGCTTATAATCTCTTTTTGAGCAGCTAATATCATCTTATACAGTTTTGCTTGAGAAGAGGAGAAGGTGCCATTAACAGGGAAAGTACGTGTAATATCACTAGCATACATCTCATACTCACAACCTGCATCGATTAATACCAAATCACCATTTGAAAGCGTATTTTCATTATTAATATAGTGTAGGGTATTAGCATTATTACCCCCTGCAACTATAGTTGTATAGGCATCACTGTAGGCACCATTGAACTTAAACACATACTCTATTTCAGCTTGAATTTGATACTCATACATACCCTCTTTAATCATCTTCATTGCTTGATGATGTGCTTTTTTAGTAATCGCTAACGCCTTTTTGATTAAGGCTATTTCTTTGTCCGACTTAATAAGTCGCATGTTTTGAACCAACTCATTAACGTCTTTAAAGATACGAGGTGACGTTGTAACACTTCTGTTATTGACTAACCTTTTACAGACATCTTTGATGTTTGCATAAAGTGTTTGTGTTGCATAGATGTTAGAGTAGAGTGTTTTACGACCTTTAAGATACTTCTCTATCTCTTGTACCACACTCTCAATGGAATAGACCTCATGATGAGTAAAAAGCTTTTTAGCCCCATCAATGCCAAGACGTTTACCTGTCCATAGTTCCATCTTTTCATCTTTAGGCTGCACAAAAAGTATACTTTTTGTCTCTTTAGAGGACTTCACTAACACTAAAAGCGCATTGTCTTCTTTGAATCCCGTTAAGTAGTAAAAATTACTGTCTTGACGAAAAGGGTACTCGGTATCATTTGAGCGGGTTTTATATTCAGCAGCGGCAATAACGCTAACACCATCATCCATACAAGCAAGCAAGGCATCGCGTCGTTTTTTATAATCAAGTTCTTTCATAAACATATTTTAGCCTATGTTACTTAGGTAGCACACAAAACATTTCAAATGCGTCATAATTGTGCCATCTAAAAAGAATAAAAGGATTTTATATGTGTAATGCAGGATTTTTTGACCGTTTTCTACGTGTATTTGTTGGTGCTCTAATTGTAATGTGGGGTGCTTTTGATAGTAATATCTGGGGTGCAGTAGGTCTTGTGCCTCTTTTAACAGGTCTTATTGGTTGGTGTCCCGCTTATACAATTTTTGGTATTAACTCAAGTTGTAAACGTACTTAAGAGGGATTAATGCCCACTGACTCAAGCAGTTGTTGATACTGCTTGGATTCTAAAAGTGATGCCATGGCTTCAATTAACTCTAAATAATGTTCAAATCCTTGTAGCTTTTGCATCTTGATATCATCAAGACGTTTGATAGCATTTTCATCACCCTCAATCATCTCTATCTTAACTTCATTTTCTTCTATTAAAAGTTTTTGTAACATCTTTTCACGTGAATAATGGGCAAAACGAAGTGCTTCTACTAAATCTTTTTGTTGACGTGTAAACTCTAAACTACTATTTTCATCCAACAGTGCGACTAAGACTTTGGGAATATTAAAAGGAACAGGGAGGGTACTCGCCCCACTAAAGGCATGGGTGATATTTCCAACACCTTGCATAGTAGAAAAGCCTGAAATCATTTGTTCCGTTCCTTATTTACATTGTAATGCAGTCCATTTTAATGCCTGTGTGGCACTCTTTTGAACTAAAGCATTTAAGGCAATCACCCCACCCGTTGCATCCACACTATCACTCTCTTTTGTTTCATTAAAATGGAACTTACTAACAACTACTCTATTATCACTTTCAATAATCACCACATCAAAACTCATATGAACATATGATGTGCCATCTTCTCTAAGGTACTGCATAAAATCATACAGATGAAGTTCAACTAAGTAGTCATAGCTAGCTAACGATTGATACCCTACAACCCCACCAAAAAGTTGGCTTTGAGAAAGTCCCGATACAAAAATAGTTTGCAGACGTGAAGTAGGACTTTCACTCCATGAAGATGTGTTATAAGAGTACTGTCGTAATCTGGCATCAGCATAAAACATCTGTGTCGACTTAAACATATTGGGACTTTGAATAAGTGCCACTTTAATAGTATTTTTCAGACACTTTGCACCTTTCGTAAAGACACTACTAGGCATCGTTATATGATACTCAGTTATGGCTGGAACGGTTGTTTTAAGAGAGCACCCTCCTAAAATTAATAAAAAAACTGTTACTAGTAAATATCTCATTCTCCCGGTCCTTTATGGCTTTCTTGTTGTTGAAACAATATATCAGAGGGCCTATCCCCATATTTTTTTAACAACGCATCAATATGGGTCATCAACACACGCATTTCTTGCATCGTATATCCAAACTCTTCCATCGGTTGGGCAACTGCATACTTCATAGAGTAATGATTTGCCTCGTTTTTAGCTTTAAAGCTATCCATAGCAGATTGAAGTGATTTGTAACTAATAGATATGGAATGGACAGAAGCACTTAAAGAGTCCTCCGCTTTTATTCCATGGTTAATAAGTTGTTCAACTTGAGGAAGTAGTTTATTTATTTTTTCACTTAGTTGCGCACTTTGATGTACAAAATGTTTGGCATTGTAAAGGGTATTATTATCAAGTAAAAGCTCAAAACGCTCAAGAACATTAGCGCTTCGCTCTAATATCAGTGAAAAATTGCGTTGGTTGTCTTCATTAAGTAGCTGTTCTGTGCCATATAAGGTTTTAGAAATTTGATTGGAAACTGTACCAATAGAGTTATCAAAACGCGCAAAAAATGAAGGAACAGAGGGGATAACAGGTACAGGGTTAGTTTCATCACATAAAAGGAGGGAAGATTCTTTCGATCCTTGTGAAAGGTCAATAAAGTTAAGCCCCGTAATACCTTGTGACATTAACATCGCTACAGTATCTTGTTTTACAGGTGTCTTTTCACGAAGAGATACTCGAATTAAAATACGTTCAGGGTTTTCAGGGTCAATTTCCATTGCCGTGACCTTACCCACAGGAATACCTCGATACTTAACAGGAGAGTCAATGTTAAGCCCTGAGACTGACTCTGTAAAGTAGATAAGATAAGTATTCATCTTCTGCTCATCAGTTGGTTTCATCAGCCAGTAACTAAAGGCCCCTAAAAGGACAATACTTAAAATTACAAAGGCGCCAACAAAGGTATAGTTTGTTCGATTATTCATTTTCACCCTTAAAAAAAGTCTCTATAAAAGGTGAACTACTCTCTTTCACCTGCGATAATGAGCCCTGTGCAACAATTTTTTTATTATCTATTATAGCCATTCTATCAAGAGTATCATAAATTGACCTCAAATCATGACTCACCATAACAATACTTAGCCCCAACATGTCACGTAACGACAAAATTAACTGATCAAAATCGCGCGCCGATATAGGATCAAGCCCGGAAGTAGGTTCATCCAAAAACAGTAACTTTGGATCCATTACTAAAGCACGTGCCAAAGCTGCTTTTTTCTTCATACCACCACTTAATTGTGAAGGATATAACAGGGCATCTTCTTGTTTTAAACCTACAATATTAATTTTGTAAGCCACAATCTCAGCAATCAACATCGGGCTTAGGTTTGTGTACTCTTCTAACACAACACTTATATTTTGAAACACATTAAGTGATGAGTATAAGGCACCTGACTGGAAAAGAACGCCCCACTCTTTTCGTAAGGCTAAAGCCTCTTTTGCATTGATACGCGCAAGGTTATACTCTAAGATATCAATACTACCGGAGTCGTACTGTTCTAACATCACCATTTCACGCATTAAGGTGCTTTTACCACATCCACTAGGACCTAAAAGCCCATAAATTTCACCCTTATTAATATGAAGGTTTAAACCCTGATGCACTTGGTTTTCTTCAAAAGAGGTGTAAAGGTCTTTAACATTTATAATAGGTTTCATTAGTACCCCAAGTTTGTAAAGATAATTGAAAAAAGGGCATCACACATAATCACTGCAAAAATAGCCTCTACAACACTTTTTGTAGTGTTAATACCAATACTTTGCGTGTCATTTTTCACCATGAGACCTCTATATATTCCAATAGCACCAATTAAAAATGCAAAAAAAGGCCCTTTAAACAGCCCAATATAAAAGTGTTTAATATCCACTGCACTTGAGAAACGTTCAATAAACATACTTGGCGTAATATCAAGCTCTATACTTGCTACAACGATACCCCCTAAAACACCCATAATATCAGCAAAAAATATCAAAATAGGCATCATAATCATTAGCGCAATAATACGGGGTAGCACTAAGAAACGATAGGGATCAAACCCCATAGTTCGCATCGCATCAAGTTCTTCTGTTAACTTCATAACCCCGATTTGTGCAGCATAAGCAGAACCACTTCTTCCCGCTACAACAATAGCGGTGATAAGCGGCGCTAACTCTCGTAATATTGAGATACCTAACATATCCACAATAAAAATATTGGCACCATATACCTTCAACTGCACCGAAGATTGATAGGCTATAACAATTCCAATTAGAAAAGTTGTTAAGGCAATAATACCCAGTGCTTTAATAGCACTTTCATTCATCTCAAAAAGAATCTCTTTGAAACGGATATTTTTAACATTTTGGATATAAGACAAAAGTGCAAAACTAAGTTCACCACTAAAAGCAAAAAAAGAGTTTATTTGATCTGCTTTAGAGGCAACATTTCTACCAATACATTCTAAAAAGCTCTTCTTTTGTGCTGTGGGACGTAAGGTCTCTTTACTTCGAGATTGTAATACTTGTGCAAACAACCCACTGTATTGTTCTTGTTCAATGTCAATTTGACATACAATATCTCTACTTTCAAATCCTTCTTGAATTTGTATCAAAAGAAGGGCTGCAGCAGTATCAAATGCTGTTAATTCAGTTAATGAAACTGTAATACTATGTGTGTTTGAACTACTAAGTAAGGCACGTAATTGAGACTCTATTGTGGAGAGTTGATGCAGGGAAAAAGCACCTTGTATATGACAGGTAGTACAATCATCTTGCAAAGAAATTTGCAAGGATGCTGGTGAGGATAGAACTGACATTAACTACTAAAAATCGCGCTCAAGAAGTTTATTGACCTTTAAAATGGTTAAAATTTTATCTTCTTGTTTTCCCACACCCTCGATTAGGCTTTTATCTTGAAAAGCCGTTTCAGGAGCAGGACCAATATCACTTTTTTTAAGACGAATGGCTTCAGTAAGTCTATCAATAACAAAGCCTGCTACTTCATCATCATTTTTCATAACGATAAAACGCGTTTCATCAGTATGTTTACGCGGTGTTAAACCAAAACGTGTTCGTAAATCAATCAAAGGTATTACGGAACCACGTAAATTAAAAACACCTAAAACATAAGCAGGTGTCTGTGGAACACGTGTCCAATCAATAGGCTTAATAATCTCTTGAATATTTAAGATGGGAATCGAATACTCTTCTTCACCTACAATAAAGCCTACCAGTTGCACAATATCTTCCAACTGATCTTCAGAGTTATGCAGTGTATTTTGTTTGTTTATAATGTCTTGTAGTTTTCCACTCATGATGCTAACTCCGCTTTAAATTTTATATTACGAGATACAACATTACGTAAGTAATCTGGTGAGTATGGTTTAGTAATATACTCTATCATACCCGACTCAACGCCACGCATACGATCTGATTTACCGGCACGTGAGGTTACGGCAATCAGTGGTAAGTTTTTGTACTTGTTATACTTTTTAATCTCAGTTGCTAAGGTATAACCATCCATACGAGGCATCTCAATATCAATCAACATCGCATCAAAACGGTATTCACCTTGCTTGAGTATATTAAGCGCTTCTTGTCCATCTGTTGCTTCTACAAGAGTAATACCTAACTCTCTCAAGGAGGTTCGCATAATAGTTCTATCCGTTTTTGAATCATCCACTACCATAACCACATAATCACTTGCTTTTGTCTTTTCTACATTGGCCTCAGAACTTGCTTCTACTTCTGCAGAAATTGTTGACTTCACTGTTTTTGCCATATGCATTAGTGCGGCAACGTCAACAATTAAAGTCACACCACCATCACCACGTATGGTAGCGCCAGCAATACCCTCAATACCTTTTAAGTATTCGCCTAATGATTTAATTACAATCTCTTCTTGACCTACTAGGGAGTCAACAATAAGACCAATTTTGCTCTCAGCCAAGCCAAGAACAACTACATAAGCATGTTCAGAGCTATCAAACACACGTTCAACTTCAAAGATATCACCAATATGAACTAAGGCAAGTACCTCTTCACGAAGACGCATAACCGAACGATTTTCTACCGTATAAATCTCATCTTTTGAGATACGTACCGTTTCAAGAACAGAAGCGAGTGGAATGGCATAGTACTCTTCTTGAACGCCAACAAGAAGCGCTTGGATAATCGCAAGTGTTAATGGAATTTTGAGTTTAATCGTTGTTCCCACGCCCACTTCTGATTCAATATCAATAATACCATTAAGTTTTTCAATGTTTGTTTTTACAACATCCATACCCACTCCACGACCCGAAACATTGGTCACTTGAGCTGCTGTTGAAAAACCTGGTTTAAAGATGAGGGCAAAAGCTTCTTTATCACTCATAGTATCCGCTTCTTTTTCAGTAATAATACCTTTTTCAAGCGACTTATTTTTTAACATATCTGTATCAAGTCCCTTACCGTCATCCGTAATTTGGATAACAATATGGTTTCCTTCATTATAAGCTTTAAGTGCAATAACACCTGTTTCGGACTTACCTGAAGCAAGACGATCTTCAATGCTTTCAACACCATGATCACACGAATTACGAATAATATGGACTAAAGGATCACCAATTTCTTCAACAATTGACTTATCAAGCTCGGTCTCTTCACCTGAAATTTCAAGCTCAATTTTCTTACCAAGTTCACGAGAAAGATCACGAATCATACGAGGGAATTTGTTAAACACCTTACCAATAGGCAACATTCTTGTTTTCATAACCGCAATTTGTAAGTCAGTTGTTACTAATGAAACAATAGAAACTACTTGGTTTAACTCTTCTAAAAACTCTTCACCCTCATAACGTTCTTCAACATCATCATTGATTTTAATCAGACGGTTTTTACCAAGAACAAGCTCTCCAATAAGGTTCATCAGATGATCAAGACGTTTAACATCAACACGAATGGTCTGTTCAACTGTAGTAGGCGCACGTTTGGCTGCAGGTGCTGCTGCTTTTGGCTCGGTCTTAGGTTTAGCAACGGCTGCTGGCGGTGGCGGTGGCGGAGGCGGTGCAACAGGTGCCGCTTCAGGTTCGGGAGTTGGCTCTGGTGTTGGTTCTGCTTCAGAAGCAGCTGCCTCTTCCATTCCTGGCATCATAGGAACCTCTTCACCGGCTGCTATTTTTGCCTTACGTTTTGCCTTATCTTCTTCTTGTTTTTCATTAAGAAGACGCATGATTTCAGCTTCAATATCATCTTCACTCATATCATCGTAATTCATCTCTTCTTCAGGTTCTACTGGTACTTCTGCAACCGGTTCCGGCGTTGGTTCTGCTGCAGCTGGCTCTGCCGCAGCGATATCACCACCCGTAGAGATAACATCAAGACGCGCAACACAAGCATCTACTTCAACACCACTATCATTTCCATTGTCACGTACATTAAACAAAATAGCTTTCATTAAGTCAATAGACTCTAAAACAACATCCATAATATCCGATGTGAGACTGAGTTCACCATGACGTGCTTTGTTAAGAACATCTTCCATATGATGGGTTAAGTGTGTTAAAACATCAAAGTTTAAAAATGAAGAAGCACCTTTGATAGTATGGGCAACTCTAAAAATCCGGTTTAACAGCTCTAAATCTTCAGGGTTTGTCTCAAGTTCTACTAAATCTTGATCGAGTTGTTCCAATAGTTCAAATGATTCAATTAAAAAATCTTGTAATATCTCTTGAAATTCATCCATAAACGTTATCCTTTTTTAAGAGTGAGCACGTACAACACGTGCCACTTCATCATAAAATGAGTTTGCATCAAACTTAACTAAATAGGCTTCACCACCAGCTGCCTCACCTCGCATCTCGCTAAAGTGATCACTAATAGAGGAGTTGAAAATAATCGGTATACTTGAAAAACGGCCATCTTCTTTAACATGCGCTGCAAAATGAAAACCATCCATACGCGGCATTTCAACATCAGAAACAATCAACTTGAGGTGTTGGTCAATGGTATCACCATAAAGTTCATACAGATCGTTTAAGCGTAAAAGTCCATCATCACCATCAGTAGCTTCTACAACATGAAAGCCCATCTGTTCGAGTGCGTTTTTAACAATACCACGTGCGGTAGAACTATCATCAAGAAGAAGGACACTGCCACTAAAGTTGGAAACATCTTGAGGTACTGCAGCATCAGATGGTTGGTAGAGTCCTAGGTCTTGAACTACTGTTTCAAGGTCAAGTATCAAAAGTACATTGTCATTTTCAATACGGGTAACCCCGGTTATCTTGCTTTTATCTAAAGCACCCGTTCCCCCAGTAAAAGAAGCAGGTTCAATATCTTTCCAGTTAATACGGCGAATACGTTTTGTGTCATGAACCACAAAGCCAATTAAGATATTGTTAAATTCAGAAATAATCACACGTGCATTTTTTTCAGCATCTACGGGGGAAGTCACGCCCATCCATTTTGCTAAGTTCACTACCGGAATTACGACACCACGAAGGTCAAAAATACCTTCAATAAATGAGGGAACACCAGGAAGTTCTGTTAATTTTGGGAGTCTAATAATTTCACGTACTTTGGCAACATTAACACCATAAATACCCTCATAAACTTCTCCGTCTTCATACTTTAAAATACGGAAGTCTACAAGTTCCATCTCATTGGTGCCAACCTTGAGTGTATCACCTTTATTCATGATAAGGACTCCTTACTAAAGAAAACCTGATGTAACAGATTTCGTTCTTCCTTTGATTGTACTATAAAGTATCTTTGATTACAAGCAAACGCAGCTAAATTTATATAAACGAAATTTGTTATATTAAAACAGCTATTTTGGTGGAAGTGCCCTTCTATGAAATAGGCAATCTCTTTTGCTTCATACGCATGTAAACGTTTTGTAACATATGCCTCAAAGTTTGTAAAGTCATTGCAGTCCTCTTTTTTAGAGAGGTAGGCATCTAAACGCTTTAAAAGGGCATGGTTTGTGAGAGAATCAATCATACGAAGAAAATACAATACTGCTTTTGAACGGACTAAAAAAGTATAAAGTTTATAACCAAAGTCCTCACCAAAATCACCATGTGCCATATAACCTTTTTTACCTTCAAAAGTAAAAGGAACAGGTTGAACCGATAGGGGAAAAATTGTAACATTGGGAAAAAGTGATTGGAGTGCAAAATCATGATTTCCCTCAAAGTAATAAACTTCCATAGTTTGTGAAATAGCATTTATAAGGTTAATCACGGTTTCATTACGACGATGTGTCTCTTTTATAGGACCAAAAAGAAGATCAAAAATGTCGCCCATTAAAATCAATTGTGTGGCTTTTACAGTACGGTTATGGATAGCTTGAATAAGTTCTAGAAGTTGTGGTCTTAACTCAGAGTAGTGCGCGTCTGAAATAACAACCGCACCCTCTAAAAGTACAAAAGGGTTAGGGGACATAGGCAATATCAGGTACGCCACTATTCTCTTCAAGTCCCATCATAAGGTTTGCATTGACTAAGGCTTGTGAGGAAGCACCACGCAATAAGTTATCAATAGCTGATGAGATAAATAAAAAGTTACCTTTTTGCTTCACATAGATATCACAAAAGTTGGTACCACTAACGCTTTTGACATCAACAGGTGTTTCACGAACACGTACAAAAGGTTCCTCTTTGTAATACGCTTTTAAAACTGCTATCGCGTCAAAGTCACCCTCCGTTTGCATATAAACAGAGTCAAGCATCCCACGAGTAATGGGAATAAGGTGGGGTACAAAGTTAACATCATCACCTTCAATTTCAAGTTTTTCTGCAATCTCTGGTCCATGGCGATGTGCCATTGGGTTATAGGCTAAGATATTTTCATTAATACTTACATAGTGAGTCAAATCACTCAGTTTTTTACCGGCACCACTGACACCACTTTTGGCATCCACTACTAAAGGAGATCCTTTGACATAGTAAGGCATAAAAGGTTTAGCAGCAAGAATTGCAGCAGTCGGATAACATCCAGGATTGGCTATCAACGAGGCCTTTTTAATTGCCTCACGGTTAAGCTCAGGGAGTCCATAAACAGCTTGATCTAAGTTAGCAGCATCAGTATGAGGACAGTAATACGCTTCATAGGTATCAAGGTCAAGACGGTAATCAGCAGAGAGATCAACTACTTTTACATTTAATGCTATAAGTTCTTTAACAAATACCATCGCTGTTTTATGAGGTAGTGCTAAAAAAACAAGTTCACACTTCTGTGCTACAACTTTTGCATCTGCTTTTTGAACATCAGCCTCATACACATCTTTTAACGAAGGGTGCAGTGTACTCAGACGCATACCACCCTCACTTGTAGCGATATAGTTTAAGTTAAATGTTTCATGATGCACTAACATCTTAGTGAGTTCTAGCCCTGTGTAACCACTTGCACCAATAATACCTACATTGATTTTATTCGCAGTCAAAAACAATCTCCACATATTTTACATCTAAAACCTCAAACTCTCTTACCCCACCAGGGAGTTGTGCCTTAAACTCGTCACCCTCTTCTTTGCCTAAAAGTTGTTTGGCTAAAGGTGAGTTAAAAGAGATTAATCCACGGTCAGGGTTACTTTCACAACCACCAACAATAGTATAGGTAATCTCTTCATCCGTATCTACATCACATAAGCTTACCGTCGAGCCAAAACTGACACGTGCATGTTCTAAATCTTCAGGGTTTACAATTTGTGCACGTGAAAGAACACTTCCTATTTCGCCTGAACGCATATCGGTGAGACGCTGTTTCTCTTTTGCCGCATGGTATTCTGAGTTCTCTTTTAAATCGCCGTGTTCTAAGGCGCTTTCAATCTCTTTTGCAATAGCAGGTAGTTCGATATTTTTTATATTTGCTAACTCTGATGATAGTTTTTCAAAGCCGTATTGTGTCATTGGTTCTTTTTGCATTTTAGTCTCCATAATTGTTCATTTAATTTAGTAAGTGATTATACCCTATTCCGATAAAGGAAATTCAAACGCCTGCATCTGCGAGAGATTATAACGGACGATTTTAGAGTTGTTAGTATCTGCTATGTAAATATCACACCCTTTTTTATCCAATCCACAAGGCTCATTTAGCTCTGAATAAAGTGTCATCATACTGCCATCTTCTGGATTATAAACCTTCAGTTTTGAGTTAAAAGTATCGGCGATAAAGATACGTCCTCCACCACAACCATCACCAACTTTTCCAACCACTACATCTTGAGGATGTTGAAGCAAAATATTGCCCTCATCGCTATCACCAAAACTAAAAAGACCTTCACCAACTAAGGTTGTTACCTCTTGAGATTCACACATACGAAGTGAAGAGGTCTCAGCATCAACAAAAAAGAGGGTTTCATCCACCACGTCAATGCCACTTGGTTGTGCAAGTTGTGCCGCACTACCAAAACCATCTCGCAAGGCTTCAAAACGATTACCAACAGACCATAATTTTTGCGCCTCTTTATCAAAAGCTATTAACTCATGAGACCCTGCCATAGCAACAACAACATCACCTTGATATAGAGTAATATCATAAGGTGTTTTTAGGTTATGTAAAAAAACACCTTGATCTAATGTTTCAAGATTAAACGTTGCAATAGTATTATCACCACTACAGCAGATGTAAAGGGTGGCTTCAACAAGGACCATTCCCATAGGGCTATCAAGGTTTTTGATACAGGTAAGAATCTGACCTTCATAACTGCAAAGCACCACACTATTAGCACCCGTATTTGCAATGGCAATAAAATTAGTTTCACATAATATTTTTTGAGGAAAGTCCAATATATGTGCTAATTTTTGATGATTTTTTTGAGCTGTTGGCATCTGTAGTGTAGTTATATTTTCAATACTTTGAGTGAGTTGGGCTAAAGTTAATTCACCTTGAAAAGTATCTTGTATATAACCCTTATCATCTATAACAATGGTAGTAGGCCATGCTTTTATCGCATACTGTTTAAACAGACTACTATCTCCATCGCTAATAACACCATAGCTTATACCCAAACGTTTAATCGCTAAAGAGAGGGCTTCATCCTCTTTTTCTCTATCAAACTTTGCAGAGTGTATTCCAATAACAACAACCCTATCACCATAAAGCGCATGAAGTTGTTTAATGGTCTTAAGATTATTAATACAGTTGACACAACAGTAGGTAAAAAAATCAAGTACAATAATTTTGCCACGAAGGGCTTTAAGCGTTAGTGCTTGGTCTGTATTAAACCATTTTGCCTCTACAAAATCAACTGCACGAACCGCCACTATTTCCCCATGATACGTTTAAGTGCTAGAGAGCACATGCTCAAACCAAAGGCACCCGTTACTGCCATACATGAGCCTTTTTCTTTGATAAGGGCTTGTTCTGAACTAAATATTACAGGATATTTTTTAGTAAAACGACGTTTTTTGAGCTCATAACGAATCTTAGAACCAAACTTATCACCATGGGTTTTCCAAATTGTGGCCACTTCTACTTTTGTAGGGTCAAGTCGTTTTGCTGAGCCTACTGCAGAGATAAGTTTTTTATAACACTTTTGAGCCAGATCGAGTTTGGCATGAATATCATCAATAGCATCTAAAATCACATCATAAGGTTCAAAGTCAAAGCTAGCAATCCACTCTTTATCAATACGCTGATTGATAATTTGAAGTTCAGGATAATGTACCTTTAGTGCCTCAACCTTGACCTCATTTTCATGAAGTTCAGACCACATTTGGCGATTTTGATTACTCGCATCATAGGTATCATAATCAACAATAGTGATATTTTTTACACCACTACGATACAAGCAGTCTAAACAAAAAGAGCCAACACCTCCCACACCAAGGAGGAGTACTTTTGCATCTTGTAGTTTTTCAAAGTCCTCTCCAAAGAGTAATTTTGAACGCGCGTATTTCTCTTCTACAGCCATGCTTCTAACTTTTTCATTGATTTGTACGCACTCATATCGACCTTTATCGGTGCTACTGAGATATCGCCATTTTCAATAGCTTCAAAGTCACACATACGAGAGCGGTTTTCACGTGCTTTAAACTCTAAAGGATGTGTTCCTAACCAGTAGTATTCTAAACCACGTGGATTGCGATGTAAATGGGCATCATTCCCATAGTAGCGGTATCCTGCATAGGTTACTTTCATTGCCGCTTCACGCACCGCATAGGGAATATTAACATTTAAAAACTCTCGCTCTTTTAAAGGAAAGTCCCCTTCAAATATTTTGCTTACCAATTTAAAAATAGTCTGTTTTGCCAAGGCTAAATCAGGGAGAGGCTTCGTAAAGTCCATCACTTGTGAAATGGCAATAGCAGGAACTCCATGCAAGATAGCTTCCATAGCGCCAGCAGCGGTTCCCGAGTAGGTAATATCTTCGCCCATATTGGACCCCTTATTAATCCCACTGACTACTAAGTCTGGCTTTTCATCTTTAAAGATAGAGTGCAAGGCAAGATAGATACAGTCACTAGGCGTACCATCTTCAAGCTTGTAAAAGTCATCTCCAACACTTACAAAACTAAGAGGATGTGAGAGGGTAAGTGAGTGACCACACGCTGACTTTTCACTCGCAGGTGCCACAACTGTAATTCGCGCTAAGGGACGTAGGGCGTCAACTAAGGCTAAGAGTCCCGCAGAGTCGTAGCCATCATCATTGGTTATCAATATATGTTTTAAGTTTTTCATAACCCTATTTTTACCAAAGTTGGCATAAAAAGTGCTTTTATTACGTATGATTAAATATATTACTTTATTAGTAGCACTCACCCATATACTTTTTAGCGCCCCAACCACTCCCATGGAAAAAGAGTATCAAGCTATTAATAAAACTCTTGACTCCCTTTCCAACACACTTGATGCTGAAACAAAAGTGGCACTCTACTATCTTATTTTAAGTACACACGAACGTATTACAACCGCCATTGCTAAAGAAGATGACACCCTTAATGCTATTGAAGCGTTAGAGACATCAACACTGAAACTTTTTGGGAACCTACGCGAGAGAGGAAGCCTTGCTCCAAAGTATATTGATGAACTTGAACGCCGTTATAAAAATATGAATGCATTGGGTATCAAAGGGATTCAACAAAAGCAACATAGTAGTTCTAAAAAAACACCTTCTCAAACCCTTGTAACACCAAGCTACATCGAAGTTCCCGTTGAAAAGGCTGTATATAAAACAACCGGAATTACACGCTTTGTATATTTTGTGTCACTTATTATTGTCATTTTATTAACGCTTAGTATCACCCTACTCCTTACAAAACGACGTGAAAAAGAGCATACTAGAAGCTTTGAAACAGCCTGTATTAAAGCTATTGAAAATCCTCAAACAAAGATAGAAACCTCATCAAAAATCCAAAACTCTTTAGTGAGACTACGTCAATACAATGAGGCAACAAACCATACCCTAGAGACCCTAACTTCTGAAAAAGATCTCTTAAGTACAGAGGTAATAAACCTCACCAAAGAGATACAAACTCATAAAAGCACACTTGAAACCTTAGAAAAACAGCATCAAGAAGAGATACAAACCTTACAAACATCCCTTCAAAATACACAAGACTCTCTTGTAACAGCTCAAGATGCTCCGAATCATGAAGAAGAGATGCTACAGCTTCAAGAGCGTTTAGAAACGTATACTATCCATAATGTTGAAAAACGCGAACGTCTCTATGAGTTACAAAACCAAACAGAGCAAATTTCTGTTGTTTTAAATACTATTAATGATATTGCAGACCAGACAAACTTACTAGCACTTAATGCTGCTATTGAAGCAGCTCGGGCAGGAGAGCATGGACGTGGCTTTGCTGTTGTTGCTGATGAAGTTCGTAAACTTGCAGAACGTACTCAAAAGACGGTTGTAGATGTCAGAGTTAGTGTTTCAAGTGTTGTTGATTCGATTAGTAATATCGCTTATGAAGATGAAACTAATGCAGGTTTATAACAGCACTTTTATTATCATCGTGTTTGACTTTTTGGGCCTCTTTTAACTTTGCCATCTCTGCTTTTTTATCCGCTTCTCTTTGAATCGACTTGACTAAAATATCGCGATAGTCATAGATAGAATCTACATAACCCACCGGTTCACTACCACGTGCATAGCCATACTTTAACGTGCGGTAGTAACGACGATGTGACAGTAGTGGTAAAATCTTTTTTAAATCTTTCCATATGTTTGGATTTTTCCCCATACGACGTGCTAAGATCTGGGCATCTTTGATATGATTCATCCCAACATTGTACGCAGCAAGGGCATACTTAAGGCGGTTTTCACCCTTAACATCTTTTGGTACACGAACTAAAGAGTCACTTAAAAACAGTGCCCCACCAAAAATACTCTGTTTCGGATCGCGTCTGTTTTTAACCCCTAATATCTTGGCTGTTTTACGAGTGAGCATCATCAGCCCTCGAACTCCTGTTGGACTAACAGCTTTAGCATTCCAATAGGACTCTTGATACGACTGTGCTGCTAAAAGTGTCCATGGCACATCATACTTTTTACCAGCTGCTTCAAAATACTTTTGATAATGAGGAAGTCTTGATTTCATACGTTTATAAAAAAGTTTGGTGTTGTAGTAGTCAAAAAAGTTTGCATAAGAGTAGTATTGATCATTAAGTTCTGCTATCTTACCACTTTGTGTATACTCATTAATCCAATGATACATATCCTCTTTTAAATCACTATCCTCATCTTGTAAAACCCATGCTAAAGAGCGGTTTTGAGTAATATCAAAGGCCTTAGCTAATTCGGGGAAATAACGTAAGTTTATAGAGTAGATATTGGAGTCTGCTACGGTACAATCTATCTCTTTTTCCCACACAGCTTCAAGTAACTGCTCGGTTGAAAAGCCTTCAACCACTGTAAAGTTCAGATCAGGGTTTTCATACTGCATCACACGTAAGGTCTCTTCATAAGAGGTATTGTTTCCCACCACAAGGTTAAGACCTTTTAAGTCATCAACCGACTTTGGAAAGGTACCATTTTTATAGCGATCTTTATGACAGATAATCTGCTCTTTCACCTGATAATAACTGGGACCAAAGTGTAGATAAATCGCTCTATCTGGTGTTTTAGTAATCGCTGCTGAAGCGATATCACCCACACCATCAACACTCAATTCAATAGCTTGTGCCACCGTAGCAATGACACTCAAATTCAAGTCCACCTCAAGATGATCAGCATAGGCTTTTAAGAGGTCATACTCATAGCCTGCAGGACCATCTGAATCAACAAAATAACTGGTAGGTGAGTTTAATATCACTACATCAAGACGATGTTTTGCTTTGATTTTTTCAAGGGGAGTTAGTGGCTTTTGAGGAGGCACAACAGGGAAGAATTCCAGGTTTCTAAAAAAGAAGCCTAAAACAAAGAAAATGATAGCAATAATGATGACGTTACGTATCTGATCGCGATGCATACCACTCCTTTAGTTATTACTATTGTAGCATAAGGAGAAATTTTAAAAACTATTAGAGTTCATTTGTAAAAATAAAACAGCTTTTCCCATCATTATATTCATATGCTAAGACCTGTGCATGGGACTTTAAAATCGAATCAACGAGATACAGACCCAATCCAAAACTGTTTTTAGAGGGAGCATCTTTTGTAAAGGGTTCTACGTAGTATGAGAGGGGTTGTTTTAACTTATCACCTCTATTTTCAAAATAAATTTCATCGTTTTTCATAAAGATATTGACCTCACCATCAGGAGAATACTTAATGGCATTATCAATCATATTTTTAATAGCCGTAGCATAAAGGCGATAATCTACTCGTAATTTAACCGCACAATCAACATTAACATGCACAATCTCACGTTCTACTAAAGCCATATCTATAGCCCCATCTATTAAGTCGATCAAGCGATACTCACTTGCATTTTCTAACTGCGAACCAGACGTCACCTCTTCAATCAAGGCAAACTCACTAATAAGTACTTCCATACGCTCAAAAATCCCAATAAAACGCTGTTGCTGTTTAGGATCCACTAACATCTGAGAGGCAATACGCCCCTTTGTAATAGGTGTTTTAAGCTCATGCATAATATTTCGTAAAAAGAGTGTACGCGACTCTATAAGCGCGTTAATTTTTAGACGGGTTGATTCTAATTCATTGGCAACTAAGGCAATCTCGTCATGACCATTCATCTTAAAACGCACATTCATATTACCCGCACCAAAACGTGCAATTTTTGTCTGAAGACGACGAAGCGGTCGCAGACGTTGCAATATCAATATAAAACTTACAATAATAATGCTCAAAATTGTAAGATACGCCGTAAAAAGATTAACAGGTGCATACGGCTTTAAGCGTTCATCAATTAAAAGTGCCTCTTGATTGTTACCCTTAATAAGAAAAAATATCTCTCTTTGATACTCAATCATACTTACTACAATATCAGTTCTTGTACGATTCATATAGAGTTCATTAGGGATTAAAAACTGTTTTGTAGAGGTTTGATAACTATCTGATTTAAGAAACTTTCCCTTTTTAATGACCTTATCATGTTCTTTAAGGTTGTTGATAAAATGGAACTTATTAATGGCAAGATTTGCCTCAAACATAGCAGGTGAAGTGCGTTTTTGGATATGTGTACGATAGAGCTGTAAAATAATAGTATGTTTGGTGTAGATAGAGTCAATGTATTGGGTTTTGTTAACCTTGTAGAGTTCCCAAAAGGTATAACTCACACTGAGTAAAGTAACACTCAATGCAAAAAGGACGGTGAGTAAAACACCGTGTTGACGCATTAGGTATTACTCTTTAAAAGTTTATAGCCTACCCCACGAACGGACTCTATAAGTGTTTTGTCACCTATCTTGTTACGAATACGACCCACCATCACATCAATACTTTTATTCGAAGAGTCTTCGTTAATAGCATCGACATTATGGATTAAATCCTCACGAGAGACAACCATCCCTTGCTTTTTAACCATATAGCCTAAGATACCATACTCAGCACTTGTAAGATCTAGCACACGACCCTTATATGATATGTTCATACTTGATTCATTTAAGATAAAGTCACTGATCTCTTTAGCCGCTTCTTCTTCAAGCTTGGAGTCATAACGACGTAATACAGAGTGAATACGGGCTTCTAATTCTCTAGGATCATAAGGTTTTGGAAGATAATCATCCGCACCTAGTTCTAAGGCGGTCACCTTATCTGTCACGTCAGAGCGTGCTGATGAGATAATAATAGGCACATTTTGGCGTTTACGAATGGCCTCACATACTTCAAGACCATCCATACCCGGAAGGGTAAGATCTAAAATCACCAAGTCAAAAGGCTCAAGCTTTAAAATACTAAGCGCGTTAAATGGATCATCTTCTGTTTTGATATCAAAATCAAACTGGACTAGGTATTCGGTTAAAATTTCTGCGAGTTCTAAATCGTCTTCTATCATTAATATTTTTGTCATAATGCTATTTTAACCAAGAATCACTAATTAAGTGTTAATTATAAATTAACTTTGAAAGATAAAGAGTTTGGCCGCCTCTTTTACAAGAAACAAGACCCTACGTTACACTAGATGATAAGAAGGGTAATACGATAAGCAATAAAAGCGAGTACGTAAGCTGTAATCGTTGTAAAAGCAAAAAGATAGAAGAAGTACTTGATACCACCTGCTTCACGAGTAAACACCACAGATGCCGCTAAACATGGTAAGTAAATCATAATAAACACGATAAAAGCCACTGCAGAAGCAAACGGAATGTTTTTGGAGATAGCTGTTGCTAATGAACTTGATGTTTCATCAACATCACCACCCATAGAGTACAAAACACCCAAGGTAGAGACAACAACCTCTTTCGCGGCTAAACCTGTTTGCAGGGCAACTGTCATCTTCCAGTCAAAACCAAGAGGTGCAAAAGCAGGTTCCATAAACTTACCAATAGTCCCAAGATAACTCTGCTCAAGTTGTGCTTCACTTAACTTGTTTTGCAACGCAACTTTTTGAGTATTGCTTTGTGCTAACTCTATCTTGTTTTCATACTCTGTTATGAGCAGTTCATGATGAGGATAGGTACTTAAAAACCAAACTAACATTGCTGCTGCAGCAATGAAGGTACCTGCTTTTTTAAGATACATCAATGTTTTAGACTGCACGGTATGCCAAATCAATTTAAATGATGGAAGGCGATACTTTGGCATCTCCATAACAAAAGGTTCATCTTCGCCTTTAAAAGCCGTTAGTTTAAGAACCTTAGCGGCAAATATTCCAATAAGTGCACCACTAAGGTAGATACCAAAAAGTACATTTCCTGCCGTACTTTCACTAAAAAAGGCACCTGCAAAAAGTACATATACAGGAAGACGTGCGCCACAAGACATAAAACCGATAATAAACAATGTTAAAAGTCGATCACGTTCATTTTTCAAAATACGTGCTGACATATAAGCAGGAATAGAACATCCAAAACCTGTCACTAAGGGGATAAAAGATTGTCCATGCAGACCAAACTTATGGAAAAAACCATCGAGTAAAAAAGCAACACGAGACATATATCCCGTAGCTTCTAAGAGGGCTATTCCGATAAATAAAATCACAATATTTGGTACAAAAAGTACCACAGCACCCACACCCGAGATAATTCCATCAACCACTAAAGAGCGTATCGCATCATTGGAAATAGTAGCCCCAACTGTCTCACCAAACCATCCAAAAAAGGCATCAATCCAATCCATCGGAATCGAACCAATTTCAAAAGTCAATTGAAACAGTGACCACATAAAAAAGAGAAAGATAGGAATACCAAAATAACGATGAATTAACACCGAGTCAATTTTCTCTGTTAACGTTTTTTCCTCTTTGACAACATTTTTTTGCGTTACAGTTTCAGCAATCACACCACGGTTAAATGCCATATACTCTTCTGCAAATATCTCTTTGATATCCGTAGTATCATGATGAAGTTCTATATGTTTATCTGCTTCTATCAACATCGGTTGTAACTCGGTCCAAAGAGGATTGTCATGCAGCGTTCTGTAAGTTTTTTTCTCTTGTTGGAGTAAGTTAATAGCTATGTTTCTGTTTGAAATAGCTGCCTTAAATTGATGATCATCTAAATATGCACGAATCCCTTCAACTTCTTCTTCAACTGCTTCAGAGAAGATAAGCTTTGGTTCTTGGAAGTCATCATTGTACACTTCAATCACATGTTCAAGAAGCTCTTCAAGTCCTGTTTTATTGACCGCTGATACTTTTTCAACAGAGATATTAAGTAACTGAGACATATAACCCGAGTTAATTTGTAAACCCTCTTTGTCAGCTTCATCACTCATATTTAAGGCTAACACCATCTTCTTACTCATACTCATAAGCTCTGCCGTAAGTTGTAAGTTTTTCTCTAAGTTAGTAGAGTCTAATACATTAATAATAAGGTCATATTCTTCATCACATAAAAAGTCATGGGTCACACGTTCTTCTATGGTGTAGTCAGTAAAAGCATAGGTCCCAGGAAGGTCAACAACTCTAAAAGTGTAGCCGTTATAATCAAATTCTACCTCAGATTTTTCAACCGTAACTCCTGTAAAATTTCCGACATGAAGACGTGAGTTTGAGACCGAGTTAATGAGCATACTTTTACCCACATTGGGCTGACCCACCAGTGCAATTTTAATAATATTTTGTCCAATAGCAGGACAGGCAATGTCAGAAGCTCTCATGAGGGTTCAATCTCAATCAACGCAGCTTCTTCACGACGAAGTGCTAAACGCATTTTTCCTACCTTGATTTCAACGGTACTTTTAGCGGGTGCATACTCAAGTAATTCCACGGTAGCCCCTTTCATAATTCCTAAAGAGATGAGGCGCTGTTTTAAAGGGCCTGATGCATTAATTTTGACGATGGTGGCAACACACCCTTTTTCACAGATACTTAATACATTCATATGCAATACTTTATTTTTTTAAACGCAATGAGAACTATTTTTGAGTTCACAAGGCTTCTTTATTGTAATGATAATAAATATCATGTTAAATTCTACTAAAAGCTATAATCAAGTCGAACAACACCTCTATTGAAACTATCATTTGCATGATTATCAAAAAAAGCAAATACACCCTCTACATACCATCGATCTAAAAAAGTATAACTAATAACAACATCATCTTCATCAATCACTTTAGAGATATTCCCAACATCAAAATGACCATGAATCAGTTCTATAACTAATGCACCTTTTTTAAGTGTACTCAATTCATAACCAACACCTAACCTATAAGCAAGAATATCGTTCCCTGGATATAGTTGCGAAGCAGTAGCTACTCCCATCTCGTCAAGCGACGTAAAGTTAGGTCCACCAGCGAATCCATCCGTAATCATATTCCCTGTATCTACATTAGCATAATTAAGCGCCACACTCCCAAATATATTTTTATAATGCACTACACTAAGTAATCCACTAACACTGCCCTCAATTTTAGAGTTTTCAAGTTCATCAAAATAACTTAACTGAACACCCCAATCAATATGAATATAGTCACTTATATGACTGCTACCAATTGCCTCAGTATAGGCTATCTGAGCATATTTATCAATATAGTAATACCATGCAGAGTACTCATTATTTCCAGTAACATAACTCATGGACACAGACCCTAAACCTTTAGAATCTTTAGTAAATTTTTTAAATTCATCTTGACCATTAATAATATTACCATTACTATCTTCTTGCCTTGAGTCAAAACCTGCCCAACGTGAAAGATAAAAGGTTTGAATCTTAATCATATCATTCACACTAAAATGACTCCATATACCCTCAAAAGTATTGGGTGCCATACGAATATCATCACTATCCGCAAAAGGAGTGTCAATACGAATACGACCTACTTTTACTCGAAGTAATTCATTTTCATAATCAAGGTTTGCCTCTGCCAGATAGGTAAAACCTTGAGTATCTTTATCAAAAAAGCTGTTGTTGATTGTACTGTGTGTCCATACATTCAAATTTGCATTTTGTGAGGTATAAGCGGACAAAAGAGCACTAAAACCATTCATCTGTGCCGTCTTAAACCCAAACTGTCCACCATAAGCCAAAGCATCATTATCCACTCCAAAAGAGCTGTCATTATAGATATACCCTACTCTTAAAACAGCAAAAGGTTTTGCATAATCAAAAAGTTCATCGAAACTACTCGCCTTAGTAGGCAGGACTTTAACCATTTGATAACGTCCCGTACTTTTTGAATGTAAAAGACCTTCAACATGGGTTGTGCGTTCATCGTGCCCACTTGAAGCGACATCACTTAACTCTAAAAGCAGTAAAAGTGCTAACGTCATCTCTTTTCCTCAAAACCTTTATCTATTCTGTTTAGAACCGCTTTCATATTTTATGGATTCTGATATAACTTAGCATAAAATAACTCTATAAAATATTAAGCAACTTTTTCTAAAACCCAAACAATCTAAAATCATACATACCTCACAGCATCCACTTAATTTTGCTATAATTCGCCTTCAAAACTAAACGTTCTTAGAACGCAATCTCAACTAATGGAGTCTTATGAAATTTCTTTTTCAAGCCGAAAACCACTTTAACCTTGCAAATTTATTTACAATGGTGAACATCTCAGCAGGACTTTTAGCCACATATTTTATTACTCAAAACAACTTTGTACTAGCCGTTATCTTAGCATGGATAGGCGGTGCATTCGATATTTTTGATGGTAAAATTGCACGTAAATATAAGCTTTCCAATGAATTTGGTGTCCAACTTGACTCATTTGCAGACTTCTTATCATTTGTCTTAGTACCAGTCTTTTTGATTTTTCAAGCTATCTATTCACATCTTGAGGGGGTAAGCTTAATTATGAGTGCCATTGTCTCCATCTATTATGTTATCTCAGGACTAAGACGTTTAATTCATTTTAATATCCATACGGATGCGGGAGAGGTTGCTTCTTATTTTGTAGGCGTACCAACACCACTAGGTGCCATACTTTTGTGGTTTGTTTATCTAGCAGGAACTTATGAGTTTATTCCTGCCTTAGCTGTTCTCGGGGCTATGGCACTTATTGGTTGGTTACTCAACTCACACGTAAAAGTACCTCATCCTTAAGCCTAAGGGCTATAAGCACTTGCTTTTATGCCCTATTATATGTCACACTTCTTAGTAATACTACATAAGGGACAAAACTTTGTCACACCAGCAACAAAAGGTAGTACTCCCAAATAAAACCATGGATTCGATGTAAAAAAGCCTACTGCGATCAAAGCAATACCTAAAATCGTTCTAAATGGGCTACAAAAAGCTCTTATTTTCATATAATTCATTCTTATTCCTATTATTTTATAATATTATATTAGATTAAAATTATATAGAAATTAATTATAGAAATTATAAGTTGAAATAATGCTAAAAAATACTTTTTAAGAGATCCGTATACATAACAACATATAAAAGCATCACTTGTAGGACAAAAATAAGCCAAAATATAATTTGGAAAGAGCGTTTGGTTGTTTTATGCCAAAAAATCTGTTGCGCTGCTAAAGCACCTGCGACTCCACCAAAAAAAGCCTGTATATGCAATAATATTTCAGGAAAACGTAACCATCCTAGTTTGGCAAGTAACTTATCAAAACCATATGATAGAAAAACAGTCACATTAATAGCGACTAAAAAAGCCCATAAATTTATAAAATGCAACCGATAGTGCGTAAGATAATAGATAAGTGTAAAACTGATAACAACTAAAACACCGTAACGTAAAAAAGCACGACTCATCGATCTTCCTTAAATCGGCTCTCGCCAACTGTAATTGTTTTACCATGAGCACAAACACTTTTTATATAAAGAAGCGTTCCCAACGCATCGCCTTGTGCAAACTCTTCTTCTAAAAGTTTTATCACATCATCTTCACTAACTTTATGCCATATTTTTTCATATAAGTATTGGGTTAAAAATTTCATGATATGATGTTATCATAATAACAATTTACCTTGCTAATGGATGTCTAAATGAACAAAGAGATGTTAAAAAATTTCACTATTTTATATGTTGAAGATGAAGAAGATGTACGTCGTAATGCGGTTGAGTATCTAAAACGTATCTGTAAAGAGGTACTTGAAGCCAAAGATGGCAAAGAAGCTCTTGGTATTTGGAAGGACAATCGTCCTGACATCATCATCACTGATATTAATATGCCACGACTTAATGGCATTGATATGGCACGTTATATTCGTTCACAAGATCATGAAGTACAGATTATCATTGCAACAGCACACACAGATACTGAGTACCTTATGCAAGCCGTAGAGCTTCAACTTGTTAAGTACCTTATCAAACCTATTACAAAAGACAAATTGATTTCAGCACTCCAACAGAGTGTCGCACTTATAGAAGATAAAAGTAAATTTGAACTTTTACTCTCTGAATCATGCAGTTATAATGCCTTTTCACAAACTATCACCTGTGATGCCAATGAGATTAAGCTCACTAAAAACGAACAACTCTTTGTTGATTTGCTAGCCCATCATAGCTCTCGTGTTGTACGTTATGAAGAGATTGAAAATGCTATTTGGCCTTATGAAGGCATGAGTCAAGATGCCATACGCTCTCTAGTCCGTGGACTTCGTAAAAAAGTACCCGAAGGTGCTATTGATAACATTTCTGGGGTAGGATATAAACTCACCATCTACACTCCTTAACGCTTTTTACTTAGTTACTGTGCAAGATAGTCTTCTTCAATGCAACGAGAAGTTATCTTAAGGCAACATGATGCTTGGGTAAAATAATACTAAAACAAGCTCCCGCTCCACTGTTTTCACAAAGTAGTTTCCCCATTAGATGTTCTTCAACAATTGTCTTAGACATATAAAGACCTAGCCCTGTCCCACTACTGCTATCCTTTGTAGAAAAATAGGGGTCAAATATATTAGGCAAAACACTCACCTCAATACCACCGCCATTATCACACACTTTGACAATAACCGTATCTTCAGTTTCATACACAATAATGCTAATAACACCCGATACAACACCATTATCAAGAATAACATCTTTGGCATTTTTCATAATATTTAAAAGTACTTGAATTAACTCATTTCTATAGATATAAAGTTTTGTATCGCTCTCTTTTGTCACCTCATACTTAATATCATGTGCTTCTAAACTTTTAGCAATAAGCGGCAGGGTATCATCAACTACAGAGGCAATGGATAAAGACTCTCGCTCTTTATCAGGTCTAAAAAAGTTTCTAAAATCATCAATTGTGTGCGACATATACTCAAGTAATTTTGTCCCCTCTTGTATTTTGCCATCAAGATACTCAGGTGTTAACTCTTTGTATTCATAAGCCCCTTCAATGTTCATAAAAACATAAGACATCTGATTTAGAGGTTGACGCCACTGATGAGCAATCATCGAAATCATGTCCCCCATAGCCGCCATTTTTGACTGCTGTATTAACATTTTTTCTTTCTCTTGATGTGCTGAGACCTCTTTTTTAACACGCTCTTCTAGGGTTATTGTCCACTCTTGTAAACGTGCTTCTCTTAAGCGCACCTCTTCACGATAATTGGTAAAAATCTTATTAATACGACGTGAGGCTAAAATAGAAAACGCTCCAATTAAAAGTGCAATAATAATTGAAAATCCAATGATGTAAGAGAACTCTTTTTCAATATCTTTAGAGAGTACTTCTTTTTGTTGTGCCACAACTTTGTTAAGTCGTTCATGATCAAAACCATGAAATAAGTACCATCCAAAAGGCGCAAAGTACTCTCCATATAAATGGGCATGAGCCTTGTCTATAATATGGTCTGAATCTTTTTTTAAATCATCTCTAAGTTGTGCAATTTCATCTGCACTCAGATACTCTTTTGCAGCGTCAGAAAGATAGAGGAGGCCCTCTTCATCAAACAGTACTATAAACCCACTAGCATCCGAAGGAATACTCATAATCAACCTAAACATTGATTCTTTAAGTTTACTGCGAGCGTCATTGATATGAATGGCACTTCCTATAAACCAATTGTAAATACCTAAGTCTTTGACATACATCATCTGTTCATCATTTATATCCGAAAAAAATGATTTTATAAACCCCTCTTTATGACGGCGTACTTTTTGTATCTCTTCTAAGATAATAGCCCGACCCTCTGTGTCCGTATAATCTAACATATTAATTTGATGGAACTTTTCATTAGCAGCTAAATAGTTATTACCCTCAAAGTCGGTTATCCACACATAATTCTTTTTACCCTGCCATACCATCGTTGACAAAGCATCATTAATCTGTTGTTTAATCTGAGAACTTGTCATCGTTGTATGATATTTATCATAAATAAAGTTTGCCGACTTATATGCCAAATCGACACGATTTTTCAACTCACTTTTAATAGCACGTTCAAGACGGTTATCTGAGTAGTGAAGAAGAAGTGAAACTTGTTGTACCCAAGCTTGAGACTGAGACTCTTCATTAGCAATATATTCACTGATAAAACGATGATTCTCTTTTTCAAAATACTCATCAAGTTTCACAATAAAAAAATTGATAAATATTGCCGTCAACACAGTAATAATTAATAACGGTGTAATTAAAATAAGCTTTGGTATAGACGTTTCTGTTAGTAATTTCATAAGGACTCATCGGAAGTAATTGAGAGCTGTTTTTGTGGTTTCAAGCCTAATGCTTTCATATCTTCTGCTCTTTTAATTAAATTGCCTCGTCCAGTGGACAGACGACTCATTGCCTTGTCATAGGACTCTTTTGTTTTACCAATCTGTGTGCCCATCTTTTGCATCTCTTCAACAAACATAACAAACTTATCATACATGTCTTCTGCTTTTTTTGCAATCTCTTGAGCATGCATCTCTTGACGTTCGTTACGCCAAATATGTTCAATAGTACGTAGTGTTACTAAAAGTGTTGAGGGACTCACCACAATAATATTGGCATCATAGGCTTGAGAAAAGAAACTATTGTCATGTTCTAGTGCGAGTAAAAAAGCGCCTTCTATCGGCATAAACAGTAATACAAAGTCAAGACTACGAAGTCCCTCTAAGTTTTCATAACGTTTTTCACTAAGCCCCTTAACATGGCTACTAATAGAGCGAATATGCTCTTTCAACGCTTTCTCTTTTAAAAGAGGATCACTCTCACGCATAAAAGCCTCATAGGCGACTAAAGAGACCTTAGAGTCAATAACAATATCTTTTTCTTGAGGAAGATGGATGATAACATCAGGACGGAGTGTTCGCCCTGCTTCATTTTTGAGTGAGGCTTGCGTTTGATACTCATACCCCTCTCGTAACCCTGACTCTTCTAAAATACGCTCAAGAACAACCTCTCCCCAATTTCCCTGTGTTTTGTTTTCACCTTTAAGAGCATTGGTTAGATTGAGTGCATCTTCACTAATACGTTCGTTTAAAGACTTCAGTCGAAAGATCTCATCTTTAAGTAAGTGGCGTTCTTTAGACTCTTCAACAAACTGCTCTGTTGTCTGTTTTGAAAACTGTGTTATCTGTTCACGGAAAGGTTTTAAAAGTTGTTCTAAGTTTTTTTGCTGATTCAAATCAAAATTACGGCTCTGTTTTTCAAATATCTGTGTCGCAAGGTTTTCAAACTGTGTCTGCATTGCTACTTTAGCTTCTTGAAGCATCTGTAACTTCTCTTCATGTGCTAAGGTATGTGACTCAAAGCGGGTATGCAAAATAGCATAATCACGGTCAATATCATTTTTCTCTTGAGTGAGTTTTTCACATGTGATATTTAAACTTTGGAGTGTGGTCTCTTTTTTGTAAAGTTGTAGCTCTAAACCTTGAAGTTGTTGTAAAAAGTTTCGCTTTTGAGAGCGTAGTACTAAAACAAATATCACGCTCAAAAAAAGAGGCAAACCATAAAGAAGATAAAGGGGGTCAAAACTCATTATAAAGGACCTTGATTTAATTTTTTAGAGTATAACTAAATTATTAAAATCTTTACAAAAGTACAACAGATTGACAAAAGTGACATCAAATAGGTTTTTATTTTATCATACCACTGTATCCATTCAAAATAGAGCATTACATCATAAAAACTTAATGCAGTTACGTCCTGAATCTTTTGCCTTGTAAAGAGCTCTATCTACGCGTCCAATTAACGAGTCCATGCTATCATTATCCATTACTACACTCACCCCGATACTACAAGTAATATAACGGTGAACATCACTACTTTTTTTCAACACTTCACACAAGGTAGACCCAATCTTTTCTCGAAAATTATCAGCACGCTTCATTGCATTTTCTTTGTTTGTATAGGGAAGGATAATTACAAACTCTTCGCCACCCCAACGGGCAAGTAAATCCCCTTGACGGACTTGCATTCGTAAAAAACGGCTCACCCCTTTTAAAACATCATCTCCCACTAAATGGCCATAAGTATCATTAACATCTTTAAAATTATCTATATCAACTAACATTAGAGCAAAAATTTCACCATAGCGTTGATACTTCTCTATCGCAATAGCAAGGTCGGCATTGAATTTTCGACGATTATAAAGTTGTGTAAGTTCATCCAGTATTGAAGCTTGTTCAATAATTTTTTCACGCGTGATGTCATGACGAACAGCCAAAAAACCTTCAATAGTGTTATTCACATCAAAAAGAGGATGGATAGCAGCTCGTATCCAGTAGGACTCGCCGTTTTTACGTACATTTTTTATCTCACCTCGCCAAATCTTACCTGCTGTTATTGTTTTCCATAGCTCATCATAAATCGTACTTGGCATGTCCGCACTACGTAAAACATTGTGTTTTTCACCTAAAATCTCTTCTCGTTTATAACCTGTTTCCAAACAAAAAGCATCACTAACATCAACAATAATGCCATCTAAATCTGTTGAGGAGTAGATGACATTTTCATTTAATATAGTAGATAAATGATCATGTTGGCGTTTGAGATAATGAATCTCTTGTTTCATATTTGCATAACTCTCAAGCGTAAAGATATAACAATGACTCTGAACAAACGCGCCATTTTCATCATAAGAGGCATAACCATCCAAAAGGACATCAACCTTTTCACCACTGCTTTTTACCAGCTGACACTCGAACTTTAAGAGATGCCCTTCAAGAATAACCCTATTAAGGTTATCCATAAGTTTTAACAGCGAGGCTTGTGAAATAAATTCGCCTATAAAACGTCCCTCAACATCCACATCGTGATACCCTAAAAACACTTTCCAAAGTGCATTGACTTCTAAGATATTTCCCTTTGCATCAAGTGATTGATACATCCCATCGTGAATTAAGTGGTGATAAACATTTTTTAATTTCATTGTTTTACTTTTATCATTGTGATAAATAATAACAAAAATTAGTTTTCTTTATTATAAAATATAACATTTTTATAATAATTTGATAAAAACTACGAAGAAGTTTAAAAAGTAATGTTACTGATATTCTTTTAGATACCTTAAACTACTTTGCATAACTCCAAATAATAAAAGAATTAAGCCCTTCTTAGATATAATCGCGTCCTTATTACCTAAAGTGTGGAAATACCACTTAGTTAATAACTAAATTTATGGACACTTGTAAGTGCTTAACAGAGCAAAAATTGAAAGCAATTTTTAAAAGATAAGGTTTACAACCGAGCTTGTAAAAAGCCCTTACTTGTGTCCAACACAAGAGAGAATTATGAACGAAAACACAACACAAGAAGAGGTTGCACCTCTAGAGATTACTAAAGAAGAAGGCTTTGAGCAATTCGACTTAAACAAAGATATTTTAAAAAGTATCGAATGGGCTGGTTTCAAAGTACCAAGTCCGATTCAAAAACAAGCAATTCCTTTAGTTCTTGCTGGTAAAGACCTTGTTGGTCAAGCCCATACAGGTACCGGTAAAACTGCTGCTTTTGGTCTTCCACTTTTAAATAAAGTTACACCAAATGGTGGTGTACAGATGTTGGTTATCACACCAACACGCGAACTTGCAAACCAAGTATCTGATGAGTTATTTAAATATGGTAAAAACTCAGGACTACGTACGGTTACTATCTTTGGTGGTAGCTCATACGGTCGTCAAATTGGTTTAATTGAAAAAGGGGCGCAAGTTGTTGTTGCAACGCCAGGGCGTCTTTTAGACATTCTAAAACGTGGAATGTTAAAAGACTTTTCACCACAATCAGTAGTACTTGATGAAGCTGATGAGATGCTAGACATGGGATTCTTAGAAGATATCAATGAAATCTTCTCTTACCTTCCATCAGAACGTCAAACACTCCTTTTCTCAGCAACAATGCCAATGCCAATTAAAAAGCTTGCAGAACGTATTTTAATTGAACCAGAATTTATTACTATTACAAAGTCTGAGACAACTAACAAAAACATCAAACAGCAATACTATGTTATTGATGAAAATGAACGTGATGATGCTATTATCCGTCTTTTAGATGCTGAAGATACTAAAAAAACAGTAGTATTTTGTCGTACTAAAAAAGAAGTTGATCGTTTAGCTAATGTACTTTCTACAGTTGGTTACAAAGCAAAAGGACTTCATGGTGACATGGAGCAACGTCAACGTGAGACAACTATTAAAGGTCTTAAAACAGGAGCAACTGATATCTTAGTTGCTACTGATGTTGCCGCTCGTGGTATTCATATTGATGATGTTTCACACGTATTTAACTACCATATTCCGTTTGACTCTGAGTCTTATGTTCACCGTATTGGTCGTACCGGTCGTGCGGGTAGCCAGGGTAAAGCGATTACACTTTTAACACCTATTGAGTTTAAAGAACTTCAACGTATTAAACAAAAAGTTGGCGCTACTATGGAACACGCTTTTGTTCCAAGCAAAAATGATGTTAAACAGTCAACGTATGCAACAATTACAGATAGTATTCGTGAGCAAAAAGTATATGATGAAGCACATATGATTCTTGATGCACTTAAAGATGAGTTTGACCAAGAGCAAGTAATGTATAAACTTGCATCACTTGTTATGGATCGCCAAGAGATTAAAGGACCAAATACTATTGGTATTGCTCCGGAACGTCTTGAGAAGATTCTTGAGTCATTAGCAAAACGTCATAGCGGCGGCGGTGGAAATCGTCGTGGTGGTGGCTACCGTGGAAACCGTAACCGTAGTGGCGGCGGAGGCGGCGGTGGTGGCTACCGTGGAAACCGTAGCCGTAGTGGCGGCGGCGGTGGAAACCGTGATGGCGGAAGTCGTTCAGCACGTCCAAGAAGCTAACCCCTTTCTCAAGGATTTTATCCTTGAGAAACCCCTTTTTTCATACTTTCAAACACTTACTTTTTATTTAACCTATCTAACTTTTTAACAAGCTTTTCAATAAATACTTTTATGTCAGGCAAAATCAAGCTACTCTCACGTTGTTTAACACCCCACATAGGTTCGGGGAAATAACTATCTTCTTTAAAACGCGCACTAATATGCCAATGGACATGTGGCAACATATTCCCAAATGAGGCCATGTTGATTTTTTCAGGTTTGTAAAAAGAGAGCATTTCTATTTCAATAATATCAAGAGCATCCCAAATCATCACTTTTTCAGCCTTGCTACACTCTGAAAATTCTTTTTTTACGGCTTTGGTAAATATCTTCAACCAAGGCACTTCACTCTCATGTACTTCTATCAAAATTAGACTATTTTCAAAAATGGGCATTGTGACTCTTTTTTTAGCAAGTATAACAAATAATCGCTCTTAAAGCAGTTGTTTTTAATTGAGTTTAGATTAAAATCTCTTATGACAGAATCTGAATTAAACTTACTACAACAATCGCATTTCTTTGAGCACTTAAGCCCTGATGAACTTAAAGCTCTACAAAAAATCACCCATATAAAACACTACAAAGATGATAATATTATTTTTTATAAGGGTGATGCACCCAAACATCTTTACATTTTACTTGAAGGTGTCATACAAATTTACAAACATGATAAAAAAGCTCGTGAAGTGATTATGCTGACAGAGAGTGGCGTTGCCTCTTTTGCAGAGCTAGCTACTTTTGAGCAGATTCCGTTTCCGGCCAACTGTAAAAGCGTTACTGACGTTACCATTGCGTTAATTGACTACGACCAACTCCGTGAAAAATTTTTATCCTCACCAACAATATCACTCGCAATTATCAAATCACTTTCAACGCGCGTACGTTCACTATCTTCACTCATAGACAGAGAACTTATCTTCAGCGCTGAACAAAAAGTAGCAGAGTTTTTGACCCATCATCAAGAAGATACCAACACTATGAAACATCACCAAATTGCTACCGAGTTGAACATCGCACCTGAAACACTTTCTCGTGTTTTAGCCAAGTTTTTTAAAGAGGATATCTTAAGTTCACGCCAACCCATAGTTATTAAGGACTTCGAGCTATTGAATGAAAAATTCGATTCATAGCTTCTGCCTTACCCTTTAAAATATTTAGCTACTCACACTTTTTTCACACTAATCACCACTATAATATCGCCAGTTAAGAACAGGCACCCGAAAATCATACGCCTGAAGCAATCCTGATTATCACTCCTTAGCATTTGCCTGTTCTTTTCTATACACACATTAAATAAAACAACAAACAATTTTAACTATTATCTTCAAATTAAGCCATCACACTAATAAGTTTTCTTATAATAAATATAATGACAATAAGAGAACTTTTCCACAATATTATTACCGCAAACAGTGACTATGTAGACTTCCAATCCTATCGACGGATGGTGCTTATAAATGCAATTTTATATGCAACCGCATTTATCTTTATATTTTTTAGTATGCTCAACCTTTTTAATGGTATCGCTATTATTGCCTTACTTGACATCATCGCAGGTCTTATCTCTATCTATGCTATCTATGATCTTCGAAAAAATAGAATCTTGAAACGGGCAACTAACATTGCAACTTTTAATTTAGCCATCTTTTTTCTGCTGTTTGTATTGACAAATCACAGCGATAACTTTGGTCTTATCTGGACAATATTTTTCCCACTATTTACAATATTAGCACATGGACACAAACGTGGTATTTTAATTGTATTCGGGTTCTACATGATAATATTTCCACTTACATATAGTGGTATTGGTATCTGGGATGGTGGTGTTGCTTGGAATTTACAAAGTTTTTTACGACTCTTTTTTGCATCAGTTTTACTAAGTTATGTTATCTACTTTTATGAGCTTTCCCAAGAAAAGTCTGAAAAAGCCTTAGAAGAGATACGTAAAAGTGAAAAAGAGATTTTAGAAAAGTTACGACTCTCATCTTATAGTGACTCTTTAACAACACTTTATAATCGACGTTATTTTAATGAACTGGTACCAAAACTTTTGAGTTTGTCACAACGCACCGATAGTTTTTTCACCTTTTTTATTCTCGATATTGATTTTTTCAAAGAGTACAATGATTTTTATGGACATCAAGAAGGTGATATTGCCTTACGTGATGTTGCAAGTTCACTTAAACACACTATTCAACGCAATGATGACTTTGTTTTTCGTTTAGGGGGAGAAGAGTTTGGGGGTATTGTTGTCTCTAAAGATATCACTAATATAGACTTATTAATGCAAAAAACCATCAATAACCTTAAAAAGCTAGAGATAGAACATACAAAAAGTAGCGTCAACAGTTATCTAAGCGCTTCATTAGGCTATGTTAGTTTACGCGTGAGAGAAGATACAACGATAGAAGACATCTATAAAAGAGCTGATAAAGCCCTATATAAAGCGAAAGAGTCAGGCAGAGATCAAGTAGTCAAAGCCAATTAATATTACTTTTTAACACCTGCAAAAGGCACTAATGCAGAGCCCCAAGTAAGTCCTCCACCAAAAGCATCAAGAAGCATTAATTCACCACTTTTTAAACGACCCGATTCATAAATATCATTGATCGCCATTGGGATAGAAGCACCCGAAGTATTACCATATTTTGCCACAGTAAGTACAACTTGTTCTTCTTTAAGTTTCAATGCATCGCCAACCGCTTTGATAATACGGTAGTTCGCTTGATGGGGTACAAAGTGTTTGATAGCTTCTGATTTGATATCGTTTTCTGCTAAAATTTCGACGACATCTTTAGTCAAAGTACGAACAGCAACTTTAAAAGTTTCATTCCCTTTCATTTGCATAAAACAAGCGCCACTCTCTTGATCTAGTGCATCGTGTTCTGAACCTGATCCACCGTTTGGTGTCATTAAAAGGTCTGCGAAGTTACCATCAGCTCCCGTATGAACATCGATAATAGCTTCATCTTTGTTATCAGTAGCAGAGATAACTGCAGCACCCGCACCATCACCAAAAAGGATACAGGTACCACGGTCGCTGTAGTCTGTAATAGCAGAAAGTTTTTCAGAACCGATTATCAGTATATTTTTTTTCATGCCAGACTCAATAAATGCTTTGGCAATTGAAAGAATGTAAACAAACCCCGTACAAGCAGCTGAAATATCAAAAGCAGTAACATTAGGAAGACCCAGCTTTTTTGAAATAATCGTTGCAGTTGAAGGCATACAGAAGTAATCTGGTGAAATTGTGGCACATATAACCATATCAATTTCGTTATCCTTAACACCAGAACGATCTAAGGCAATACGTGCTGCTTTTTCACCTAAGTCAGAAGTAAATTCTGTTTCAGAGGCGATGTGCCGTTCTTTAATTCCCGTACGTTTTGTAATCCACTCATCGGTAGTATCTACCATATGTGAAAGTTCTTCATTAGTTAGAATTTTTTCAGGAACGTAAGCTCCAATTGAACGAAATGCAGCGTATGCCATTATGATTCCTTGTTAGCTAGTTCTTCAAGTTTTGCTTCGATATGAGCATTAACACCCGTATCAACATAGCTTATTGCTTGAAAAATTGCATTTTTCATCGCTTTAGGATTGCTTTTACCGTGAGATACAATCGCACACCCTTTGATACCAATAAGTGGAGCCCCACCAACTTCTGCGTAATCAATATCTTTTTTAAGAAGTTTGAAAACCTTACGCATTAAAAGTGCACCTGTAATTGCAATAGGTGACTTACGAATATATTGTTTAATGAAAAACGAGATTGTAGTGGCAACACCTTCCGATGTTTTAAGTACTAAATTCCCAATAAATCCATCACAAACAATAACGTTACAAGTGCCATTGAAGATATCACTACCTTCAACATTACCCTTGAAACCTTCATAACCTTTTAGTTTTTTGAAGGTTTCTTTAGTAATCTCGTTTCCTTTTGACGCCTCTTCACCATTGGTAAGAAGTCCGATGCTAGGTGCTTTGATACCAAGCACATCTTGTGCATAGTATTGTCCCATAACAGCAAATTGTACAAGGTTGTCCGCACTACAGTCAACATTAGCACCTACATCTAAAAGAACAGAACGCATCCCTTTTTGTGTTGGCATCAATGTGACAAGTGCTGGTCGTAATACACGTTTAAGACGTCCTAGTCTTAGCGTTGCTAAACTCATTAAAGCGCCACTATGTCCGGCAGATACTACACCGTCAGCTTCACCTTTTTTGACTAAATCAACTGCCTTAAAAACAGAACTTTCTTTACGTTTAAGCGCATCTGTTGCCGCGTCAGACATATCAATAACATCTGATGCTTCAACAATCGTAATTCTACTCACAAACTTTTTTGGAATAAGCGGCATTATTTCTGCTTCTTTCCCTACAAGTATTGGCATAAATTTACGCTCTTTTAGCGCTAGAATACAACCCTTTACAATTGGCTCGGGACCAAAGTCCCCACCCATTGCATCAATAGCAATTTTTACCATTGACTACTTGTACTCACCCGTAGTTGGGTTGATGTGGTGTGGTAAACGGTAAGTTCCGTCTTTATCTTTAACTGGTTTAGCCAAAGTAATTTTGTAGTGTGTTCTACGTTTTGCTGAACGTGAGTGTGATACTCTTCTCTTAGGTACTGCCATAATCTATTCCTTAGTCTTCGTCTTGACATTCGCTACAGCGATTATAGTCACAACGGATATATTCAATTTCTGCTGATAGTAAATCATCTAGGTCTATTATAGACGAAGTAACTTCAACAACATCAAGATTCTCGTTTGAACCATTATAAACTCCGTCTGAGAGTAGAATCTCTACATCTTCATTGACGGGTCTCTTAAATGATTCCGCACATACGTCACAATCAAGTTCTAATGAACCAGAAAGTTGCATTTTTGCAAGTATGAGCCCTCCACTACGATACTGAAGGAGTGTGTCACATCTTACCCCAGAAGATTCGAGCGTAAACTCTTGTTCTGCGGATTTGACTTTTCTAAATGCTACGTGCATAAATACTTATGAAATTTCTCTGTCTGAAAAGAAGAATTTGATTTCAATAGCAGCATTTTCAACAGAATCACTACCGTGAACTGCATTAGCATCAATGTTTTCAGCGAAATCAGCACGGATAGTACCAGCTTCAGCTTCTTTAGGGTTAGTTGCACCCATTAAATCACGATTGATTTGCATTGCATTTTCACCTTCAAGAACCGTTACAACAACAGGACCAGAAATCATGAAGTCTACAAGGTCATTAAAAAAAGGACGTTCTGCATGAACTGCGTAAAATGCTTCTGCATCTTGACGAGAAAGTTGCATTTTGCGAGTTGCTGCTATTTTAAGTCCTGCTGACTCAAAACGATCAAGAATTTTTCCGATAACACCTTTTGCTACTGCATCAGGCTTAATGATAGATAGTGTACGTTCCATCAAATCTCCTAGTTAATATATAAATTTGTATAAGTATTCAAACGCATTTAAAGCGAGGCTTAAAACACGGTGCTAACCCGAGTTAACTTCAAAAGTTAGCCCATTTTTGTAATCAAATCACAAGCATTTTTATTGAATTCTTATAAATTAGTTTGCGATTATACCCAAATAATTATGGATTTTAGATAAAAAATATAAAGATTTTAGTGTAAATTTAAAAAAGGGGGAGTTTTGAAAAGGTGAGACGCCAGAGCGTCTCTAGTTAGAACTAGTCTACAACGTTCTCGCGGTTTGTACGTGCATCAGCAGAAACATCATCACGGAATGGCATTTCAGCATCAGTATCATCCATTACATAGTCTTTACCATCTACATAGTTTGGACCACTGAAAAATGCTTTATCTTCGCCTGCGAATTTAGCATCCCAAGTGATACAGCCCTCTGTTGGACAAGATGTAGCACATGCTGGCTCATCATGGTGATCAACACACTCTACACATTTATCAGGATAAACGTAATAAAGTTCCTCACCTGTTGGGTTATCGTCCTCGTCAACGATAGCTTCTACTGGACACTCATCGATACAAGCGCCACAATTAATACATGTGTCATTAATAAATACTGCCATGGAATTCTCCTAATTTTTATATTGATAATCTTATCAGAAGAATTTTAAATAAAACTAAAATTTCATAACAAATTTGCAGATTTGTACAATGTGTAACACTTTACGCTTTAACTCCCTATTTAAGGGCTGATAACGATTATCAAAGAGTAGTTTATTTGTTAAATAGGAGTGATTTTGTATGATTTAAAGCTAATGTTTTTGAGCTCTATTTTGAGGTAGAAGTTGTTTTTTATTAGGTTCAATAATCTTTGAAAAATATCTCTTGAGGAGGTGTTTTTTATAAAAGTTGCCAAATTAAAATGTTACTGCTTCGCAATAACATTTTAAATTATTTTAAAGTTCTAAAAACTTCTTGATATCTTCTACTCTATCTCGTTGTTCCCAAGATACCTCATGTTAAGAAGCAGTCCCGCTGGGACTGCTTTAATGAGTAAAGTCGATTATCGATGTTAATTGCTTGGGTGTTGATAAGAGTTAGTAAAACTTAAAGTCCTAAAAACTTCTTGATATCTTCTACTCTGTCTCGTTGTTCCCAAGTAAAATCCTTATCTTCACGCCCAAAGTGACCATAAGCCGCTGTTTTACGATAGATAGGACGTAGTAGATCAAGTGACTCAATAATACCCTTAGGTGTTAAGTCAAAAAGTTCTGTAATACATGCTTCGATTTTTTCATCTGAAACAACGCCTGTACCATGTGTATTAACCATAATTGAAACGGGTTTAACAACACCAATAGCATAAGCCACTTGAACAGTAACACGTTCAGCAGCGCCCGCCGCAACTAAGTTTTTAGCTACGTGACGCGCGGCATAAGCAGCAGAACGATCAACTTTGGTTGGATCTTTTCCTGAGAAAGCACCACCACCATGAGGACATGATCCACCATAAGTATCAACAATAATCTTACGACCTGTAAGACCTGCATCTCCTTGTGGACCGCCAATTACAAACTTACCTGTTGGATTGATGTGATATACAATATCATCACTCATCATCTCAGTAGGAATAACTTTTTTAACTACTTCATTAATAACATCTTCACGAAGCTGTGCTTGGTCAATGTCATCATGATGTTGTGTAGAGACAACAACAGTTTCAACAGAAACGGGCTTGCCTCCCACATACTTAACAGAAATTTGTGCTTTTCCATCAGGACGTAAGTAAGGGATAATTCCCTCTTTACGTACTAAGGCTAAACGCTCTGTTAAACGGTGTGCCAAATGAATAGGCAGTGGCATTAACTCGGGAGTCTCTTTACAAGCATAACCAAACATTAAACCTTGATCACCTGCACCAATTTCACCATCAGCTTGATCAACACCCTGATTAATATCAGGAGATTGCTCTCCAATTCCGTTTAAAACCGCTGCTGCTCTATAGTCAAAACCATAGTTAGCATCGGTATATCCAATTTCTTGAATTACTCTACGTGCAATTTCTTGCATTGGCGTATACGCCGTTGTCTTCAGTTCGCCTGCAATTACACAAAAACCATTTGAAACTAATGTTTCACACGCAACACGTGCCATAGGGTCTTTAGCAATAATATCATCCAGAATAGCATCGCTAATCTGATCAGCCATCTTATCAGGATGCCCTTCTGTTACAGACTCAGAAGTAAATATATACTCGTTTGTCATCGATTACCTTTATTGTTTATCCCCGTAAAATAGGCACTGTCAAAACAGCACACTATAATAAGAAGTTTGCGATTATAACTTAAAAGTATTAATGCTATCAATTTATGCAATAAGAAGAGGTTGATTTAAGTTTTAAACTAAAACAAAATTGAACTTTTAAAAGTATCCATACATTGCAATCGCGTTTAATATTTATGTGCTACAATTTCCGCAATTTTAAACTACACAAGGAATAATAATGTTAGTAACAAACAAAGCTCCAGACTTTACAGCAACAACCGTAATGGGAAACAACGAAATCAAAGAAGATTTCAACTTATATGAAAACTTTGGTAAAAAAGGTACAGTACTTTTCTTCTACCCACTAGACTTCACATTTGTATGTCCTTCAGAGATTATTGCATTTGATCACCGTCTTCAAGAGTTCAAAGATCGTGGTATCGAAGTAATTGGTGTTTCTGTTGATTCACAATTTTCTCACTTTGCATGGAAAGAGACTCCAGTAAACAAAGGTGGAATTGGGCAAGTTCGTTACCCACTAGTAGCTGACCTTACCAAAGAGATTTCAAAAGCATATGATGTTTTACTTGATGGTGGTGTTGCATTACGTGGTTCATTTTTAATTGATGCAGACGGAACTGTACGTCACGCAGTAATCAATGACCTTCCACTTGGTCGTAACATTGACGAAATGCTACGTATGGTTGATACCATGCTCTTCACTAACGAACATGGTGAAGTATGTCCTGCAGGTTGGGCAAAAGGTGACGAAGGTATGAAAGCTGACACTGCTGGTGTTGCTGAGTACCTTGCAAAACACGAAGACGACCTCTAGTCTTCTCCTCCCATACACTCTCACGAGTGTATGACCTCTCTACCTTCACCCACAAACTTCAAAACAAACATACTTATCATCTAATTACAAATCATTACCATGATTATTGTTTTATCAAAAAAGAGCAAGAGCTAAAGTCAATCGATTTATCCGATGGTAATCCTCTACCGAGGATTAGTTTTCACTTCTTCAAAATCACGGTAGGGATTTTCTATCGCACTAATCGATTGATAAACACTCTTGACACACCTTAGTGTATGTTATTCTTTGACAAAGGATTACAACACCATCTCTCACTACTAATATAAAAATCCAAACAACCAAAGTGCAATTTTATTGTTTATACCAACTTCTAAGTCATCACTAGCTACATAAGAATTTGGAACATTTCTAATCTGCTCAAACCCTTTACTTTTACCACCTATCTCAAATGTATATTTTTCTTCACAATAAAAATCACCTTGCTTACTAGCAAAGATTCCATCATCATTAAGTGATTGTCTATTTTTATAGTAATTATTAAGTTGATTTACAAAAAAAGTTTCTCGCAGATTTCCAATATTTGGCTCTTTGGTGTACATTAAATTTGGATTGGCTAAAAATATTTTCTCTGGCTTATCTAAAGCCTTCATACTGAGTGAATTACGCATCAAAAGTTTAATCAGTCCTGCATCATCAAGTTTGGACAAATAATCTTTGAGTGTTCTGTCATCTTTAATATCTGCTGCTTTTTTAAGCGTACTAATTTTTGGTTCAAACGGGACACTTTTGATAATGACCGAAAGTAGCATCTTAATCTTCCGAATACTACTTCCATTTAACTTTGGATAGATATTAAGGAGGTCACTCTCAATTGAAACATTTATATTTTGTTGTAGTGTTTGAAAAAACAGAATCTCATTTGGCATAGATAAAAAGTAGGGATAATACCCATGTTTTAAATAGTCTTTGAAAAGAGGAATTATCTTTTGATCACACGACTCCACTTTATCTTTAATACGAGTTGCTATATCTATATGCTTAGACAAAATATCTTCTAACGTAAATGCATCAAAAGTATATCCATGGTGAAGTTCCAAAAACTCCCTAAAACTCATCCCAACCATGTTATAAACAATGGCACGTCTACTTAAATCATGACTCCCTTTGTTTATCTCTAATGCAGAACTTCCCGTTGCTATAATCTTTAGTTGATCAAATCTATCATAAATGTTTTTCAACTCAGCTGACCAATTATGGTATTTATGTATTTCATCAAAGCACAGGAGCTTACCCCCATTAAGTACAAACTCCTCTGCAATTTGAGTCATCGTGTATTTAGATGTGTTTTCAATATCATCAAGGTTCACATAAAGAGCTTCACTCTTTTTATAGTGTTCTTTAATATATTGAGCTACCGTCGTAGTTTTTCCAATACCACGAGAACCAATGATAACAGATAACCGATGCTCTAACTTTTTAGTTTTTATAAAATATCGTTTATACTTAAGGTTATTAACATTTATAAAGTCTCTACTTTTAATAAATAGTGCTTCCAACATAGCCACTCCTCAACATGTATTATCATACAATTATATCATTAATATAAATGTAATACAATACATACTATATAGACAATAGTGCAAGAACAAGAGCAGAAGTCAATCGATTTATCCGATGGAATCCTCTACCGAGGATTAGTTTTCACTTCTTAAAAATCACGGTAGGGATTTTCTATCGCATTAATCGATTGATAAATGTTCTTTAGACATATTAGTGTGTCTCATTCATTGACAAAAAATGCAAGAGCAGTTGTCACCTAATTACGCTAATTACAAATCACAGCCCAGACTGACCTCTCTTGAGTAAACTCAATTCACCTTCCTACCGTGATTTTTGTTTTATCAAAAGCGGTAGCTTTTCTAATTCGTATAATACGTGTCATTCGTTGACAAAAATTGATAAACACTCTTTATTGAATAGACGCTAAGATTTTATCGGTGTTGCTTTTAGAAGTGTCTACACTTCCATAGATGTTAAATGACTCTAGTTTCATGCCACAAAACGTT
>Ga0256826_1000014_pt1 | contig 75169 bp, 65 predicted proteins | sample CV79metaG_FD_185975 | JGI IMG/M metagenome (GOLD analysis project Ga0256826, IMG submission 185975) | Hydrothermal vent microbial communities from East Pacific Rise, Pacific Ocean - CV79 | ecosystem: Environmental > Aquatic > Marine > Hydrothermal vents | place: Pacific Ocean: East Pacific Rise...
TCCTTAAAAATGGGAAGCGCCCGTTCTATAAACCAATACATCGATAAAATCCCTATAAATGAACTCAATACAGGTACCAAATATACAGGGCGATAAGAGATAAGCCTTTTAAATATAAATACCAAAGTCACAATAGATATGATAAAAAATATCTGACCCATCTCTACACCAACGTTAAAAAAGAGTAACGCCGAGATGACCTCTTTTTCAGGAAGACCAAGGGATGAGAGTGCAGACGCGAAACCCAAACCATGAAGTAGACCAAATCCAAAGGCAACCATCCATGGGTACTGCTTGCTAAGCGATATCTTTGCAAAAAGATAAAACCGTATGATCTCAGCCGCTAAAAAAGCAATAGACAAAGCGATGGACGCTTCAACAGCAGCAATAGGCATGGATAAAAACCCTAACGTAGCCAAAGCTAAAGTAATACTATGTGCTAATGTGAAGGCTGTTATAGTTTTGATTAAAAGAGAAAAGCTGTTGACAAGTAAAAGTAGACACAGGACAAACAGAAGGTGATCATAACCTTCTAAGATATGCTCAATACCCAGTTTAATGTATCGTGATGCTATCATCATCATCGAGCCTGAACCAGCATTCAAATCGGCCATCAATACCGTAATAACATTTGAGTTGGCTGCAAAGAAACGTGAAGACTCTGTATGGTCTAACCACAACGAACTTAGAAGTACACCCTCTCTCTGCCATGGTAACACGATAATATCATCAGCCATTAAAGGCTCTTGACATTCAAACTCATACTCAATACTACTAAAACTCTTACGCCCTTCAGGTGGTGTGATAAAACGACATTTACCCGGTACTTCAGGCGCAGCGTAAAGCGTCTGCATACTTAGCCCTACTTGTACATGTAACTGATAGGTATGGGGCTTGATCTCTTCAAGTTTAGCGGTAGCCACACCAATATCATGCGCGTTAAGAAAGGTAAAAAAAGAGAGTAGGAGTAAAGAGAGTAGAGACTTTATCATTGCGGCCAATCTACCTCAACCGTATACTGCTCTCGTAAAGCATCCAGTGAGACATCGAGTTGCTTTTTATGTTTGCTTATAATGTATTGACGTGAGAGATACGCTTTAACATCATCAAAATTGGCATAGACTTTTGGCTCTACACTTTCAAGTTGTACAAAGTGCTGTCCTAAGATGGAGATGATGGGACCATGCCAAAGCGAGTCATTAATATCTATAAACTTCTGACCTGCATCCAAACCGAAGTTCATCTTCAAGTCTCTGTCACTCATATGAGGTAAGGTATCACCAAAATATAGAGAGCTGTCAGCAAGAGTACGTGCCTTAGTTTTATCTGCCGTTATAAGTGCCACAAAGTCTTTAGGAACCGTAGAACCTGGTGCAAAGAAGATATGGTTGAAGTTACGTTTATACGGTGAAGCGTACGCCTCTTTGTGTATTTCAAAATACTGTTTTAACTCTGCTTCACTAGGTTCTGGCACCTCTTTTGTTAAGAGTAGCGTCATTTTCTGAATCATCTGTTTTTTGATACGTGAATCATTATCTAGACCCTGTTTTTGGGCTTCAAGGTAGAGCAGTTCATTATCAATATATTGTTTAATTAAGGCCTCTTTTTCATCTTCATTAAGTTGCTGCTGTCGTAGATCTTGAGCTTGTTTTAAAATAAATGTCACCATAGGTTTAGTGATGTTTAAAGTCTCATTTTCGTTGATAGTTTTGGCATTGATGTAAAAAAGGATAGAGGCGATAAGTAAAAAATAGAGTAAGGGTTCTTTGAAAAATGTTTTGATGATATCTCTTTATAAATAGACCCAGAGGGTCTATGGGTTTAGTGATGTTTAATGTAAGTTGGATCTTCGTAGTTAGGATCAGTGATCCCCTTTTTACGAAGAGCAAGGCCTGCTAAACAAGCACGCATCACACGGTTAGCCATAAGTGCTGACATCTCTGAAACATCAACCAAAGGGTTTAACTCAACAACGTCAAAACCAATAACATTATTTTGAGTACAAAGCTTTCTAACGATTGGAAGAAGTTCTCTTGGTGTCATACCATCTGGCTCAGGAGTTCCCATACCTGGAGCATAAGAAGGTTCTAGTGCATCCAAATCTACAGAGATATAAATCTTGTCAAGTTTTTTAGCTTCTGCAAGAACATCTTTTTCAACAGCTTCCCAACCACGTTTATGGATCTCACCCATGTAGTGGTACTGAATCTTTTGTTTGTATGACCATTCAATTAACTCACGTGTTGTGTTTGAACGAATACCGATTTGAATATAGTTCTCACCCTTAACATGGCCCTCTTCAATAAGACGACGAACAGGTGCTCCGTGTGAAAGGTAGTGACCGTTAAATACCTCTTCCGCATCAGGGTGTGCATCAAAGTGAACAACGCCAAAACTACCCTTACCATGAACATCAGCAAGACCAGAACCATTCACATACATAAGTGAGTGATCTCCACCTACAATAAATGGAATCGTACCTGTCTTAGCGATCTCAACCACCATATCTCTAATAGGATTGATACTTCGCTCAGTACTCATAGGATCAATAGGAGCATCACCATAATCTACAATACTTAGCGTCGTAAAAGGGTCAAGTCCAGAGTGAACATTGATCATCGGCACACCCCATGGGTAGTACTCAGCCGTTAAACCACGAACAGCCAAAGGACCATAAGCAGCACCACGACGGCCAACAGACATATCAAGAGATGCACCCATGATAGCTACGTCTACTTTAGCTGCTTTTAGATCTTCAGGAGTCAAAGCAATAGGTTGGTGAAAAAATGTCGGAATACCTTGATATGCCCAACCTTTTTTTTGTCTTTGAACATTGATGATGCCCGGCTTTCTGTTGTCCTTAGAAAAGTCACGCATATCTTTCCAAGAATCTTTAGTCGGGTCTTCAGCATTCAAGCGTGTAGAGTTGGGTTGGTCAAGGTTATAGCCACTGATCTTTTCTTCAGCATTTACAAGTGTTGCACACAGCAAAGTTGCTAAAAGTGGTGTTATAAGTTTTTTCATTTTTTAACTTTCATTTTAATTTTATCAATTGTAACCGAACAAAGTTTCACAAAAACATCACCTTAAAAATAGTACTGATACTGTACTTTTGCGTAATATTCTTGACCATTAGCTACTGCATTCAAGCCATCATCTTGAACTTTAAAGTTGTACTGAGCTTCCAAACCAATGGCTTGGTTACTCACAAAGAAAAACCCTCCAAAAGCTCTAAACGATACAGCATCAGATGCATTCTTTATATTGGCAGTGACAGAGGGTGTTAGCATAAGCCACAAACCTTTAGGCATTTTTGGAGAGATGTTAAGATCAAACTTTAGAGCTTGTGAGCTATTGTCAAGACTTTGAGCTTCTAACTCATTTTTTAATGTATCATCAACCGCTATAGTGTATTCATACATGAGGTTAGGATAGAGAGCACCCCACGAAAAGTTATGTGCACTAACAATACCAGGGTTGATGACGAGTGCACCACTTCCTAACTTTTCACTGTAATCACCCGTAGGGATAAATGTGTCAACAGACCAGCCAAAAGCATTAACTACAGCATCTTCACTACTATTTGAATACGGCAGATGAAAAAAACGCAAACGGCTATCTGCAATACCATGGTCTCCATTAAAGCTACTTTTAGCGTAAGCTACTTCAGCAAGTAACAACACACCCGGTCCAGATACTTGTCCTTCAAGTTTGACAAGAGTGTTAGCATAAGCTTCTTGGTTATTTGCATTATAAGATTGATATTCAACCGTAGGGTTAAAAGATGTATTCATCTGTGTAGGGTTTGAAGGATCGATATCTTTTGCCATTAATGACGTTAGTAATAAGGTTGTTGTAAAGAGTATGTGTCTCATGTGGATTCCTAAAGTTATATTTAAGAAGAAGTATACTTTTAGAAAGTTTCACAAAATGTTCATAGGGATGCTCTTTAGTTTATTATTTGATAACCAATGGAGTAATGGTTTTGAATAAAAGGAAAATCAATTTTTTTACGCAGTCTATTGATAAGGTTCTTTATAGCTTGTTCACTCTGAGTATCAGACACATCAAAAACAAAATACTCTATCTCATTTAAACTAAAGATCTTTTTTGGATTACTCATCAAGAGTGCAATCAATTTGTTCTCATTAGTACTCAACTGTATATTTTGTGATTGATATGAGAGAGAAAATGCCTCTGTATTCCATGATATCTCTTTATTGATGTTTATAAAACCTTCCCTATGTCTTGGCGGTGCTAAAGATATAGCCTCTTTCAAGACTAAAAGTAATGCACTGTTTTTAATGGGCTTAACAAGGTACTTAAAAAGGTAAAGTTCCACAGCTTTAAGCAGGTGTTCTCTTTGAGAAAACGCAGAGAGAACAATGACAACAGCATCAGCATTATCTTGGCGGAGTTGTTTAATAAAATCTAAACCATCTCCATCAGGAAGGTTGATATCTATAAGAAAGATATGAGGGCTATGTCTCTCATTGATCTTTGTAGCCTCTTTGAGCGTTTGAGCCACATAAACATTTTTAAAGAGTAGTTTAAATCCATTAGCATAATGTTCTTGCGCAAAGAGGTCATCTTCTAAGTACAATAGACTCAGATCACTTTGCATGGGCCAACCTTATGAGACATCGTGTCTTATTCTTTGTAGATACTATCTCTAATGTTGCATTAAAATTGTTTTCAAGTATTTTTTTTGCCATATATAGACCTATACCTTTGTTTCCGTGTTCTTCTTTACTTGTCACAAAAGGATCACCTAAACGCTCTGTAATCTCATCTGCTATGCCACCCGCATTATCTTCAATCTCAACAGTTATGACATCCAAAAGCTTTGTGGCCTTAAATATCAAGGTCTTTGATGTTTGATCCATACTATAAGCATTAAGTGCATTGTTTAGTAAGATAAGCAATACTTGCGTAAAATGGTTCATAGAGCCATTGACTTGTAAAGCAGTATCAACATCCGTTGTTGAGACATTAACACCCTTAAGCCTAGTAGAGAGTAGTTGTAATGCTTTATCAATACCCATATGCAGTAAAAAGTCTTCATTTAAGTCTAAAGCCTCGTAAGGGTACTGAAAATCTTCAATAGTATTTGAAAGATATGAGGTCAAATCTTCTATCTCATTAAGTGTCTTTATCCACGCCTCTTTTTCAGGTCTTTTGTCTTGTACGACCTGTTCAAATATAAGAGCATTTATGGCGTTCAATGGTTGTCTCCATTGGTGAGAGACCTCATTTAACATCGTTCCCATCTCTTTATTATAAGTTCTTTGTAAAATACTTTTCTCATATTCTACTTCAAGGATTTCTAGCTCTTTGATTCTATAAGCTAAAATAAATGAAAAGAGAAGACCCTCAATGACAACACTCAAACGAAAAAACTGTTGGGCAAGAAAGAGGTTATCTACAGAAAAAGTGTATTGAACAATATAATTGCCTAAGCCAACAAACAAGATACTCCAAGCAAGAAAGTAATAAAGAGCTAACTTATCACCTTTTAATGCTAAGTGCAAAGAGAGAATTAGTAACGTTATAAAAAGAGCAATAACGAGGACAGATTCATATACATACAAAAAGTTATAAAGTTCAAAGTCAAGTACATACCATAAATAAGCAAGTGAAACTTCCATGGCAACCAAAATCAAAAGCATGACGACAAGGACTTTATACATCTTAGGGTATTTGGTAGATATATTTAATAACACCAGAGGAAATAAAAACATTCCAATATAGCTTAAACTAATAGAGAATTGAAAAAATGGGCCTAAAGAGAGTGTCTCGTAAGGCCATAACGTATGAATGTATTGGGTATCAATAAACAAAAAGTATAGTAACAGACCAATGAGATAGACCAAATAAGGCAAAAATGGTTGAAATTTTGTATACAAGTAAAGTATGAGGTTGTATAGTAGTAAAAAAAGTAAAATACCAAAAAAGAGACCATTGCTTAAGGTGTTTAACTCTGCGTGTTTTAATGCTTGTGCTTTACTCAAAAAATCAAAAGAGATGGACAAAGAAGGAATGGCTTGAACTCTAAGATAAAGAGTATCAACACCCTTACCTAGAGGTATAAAATGGCTAGAAATGTACAAGTCTGGCGTATGCTTATAAGCATTCATACCCAAATGAGCTTGTTTTATGATGTGTTGGTCTTTGACTTGAAACAGATCACACAGATACAGAGATTCACTTTGTATATGAAAAAAATCTTTTGCCTTGTATGTTTTTAACTCTAACTTTATCCATATCGGATCTATTTGGGCATTTTGCACAAAATGTGTTGTCTCTATATGCTGCCACTCTTGTGATAAGTGCATCACTTGGCTAATAGTAAGATGACTTGTATCATCTAAATAGTTTAAGCTTTTTACATTTTGAGCATAACTACTACTTGAAAATATAAGTAGCAGAAAAAGCAGATACTTAAAGGGGAGCGTAAAAAAATATGGTCTCATTTATATACCCACCCTGCCATCTTTAAAACACATATTATCTATCTTTTTTAATACTTGATTTGCCTGCAGTTTATCTAAATAATGTTTTACAAAAGGTTATTAGATTTTATAATACATACAACAAATTAGTTTTTATTATAGATACCTTAGCTAATACATCAAAGAGTATTGTCACAAGGAGTTGGTCTACTATGGTGATGAAAAAAAGGCCTCTGAAGTTTAAATACTCAAATACAAAGTTAGCCAAAAGAGGTAAACATCCAGAGTATAACATCGCCCTTCTACCGGTATAAATAGCTTTGATTTTATGGCGTTAATAGCTTCTTTTTCAGTCAAGGCACCACCAATAATAAATATCCCTTCAATTTTATAAATAAAGAAGATCTTGTAAATATTTTATGCTCTTCAAAGAACGCATACAATCATAAAGTAAAAGGGGTTATCTCAATACGTCATATATGCTTAATGAATAAGGTAAGGTTCAACAGAGCTAAAAGCATCTTCTATTGATGTTCTATCTGGTGCAGATTCAAGATCTTTGTAGTAACTCAGTAAAAGTTTTTGTTGTTTCAGTAACTCCAAACGCAAGTAAGCATTTTGCATACCTAAGGCTTTTTTATCTGCATTGGTTGTTACATTACAGACAATATGACTCTTGTAAGAGATACGCAGCATGTACTCACATGTTTGAGTAAAAGGGTACAAACTTTCAAAATCATCTTGCATCTGTTCATGGGGCGGAAAGATCATGAGTCGCATACAAGGGAGGGAACCTTGTGTTAAAGCTTTTTCATCAACCTTGACTATGGCATTGTCACTACAACCTAGCAACATCAGAAAAAAGATAAGTGATGATACATAACGTAAAATCATTCAAACAACTCCAAGAGTGTCTGAGCATCTAGTTTAGAGATATTACTTGCCTCTTTAGTATAGATGGCATCACTAAGTGCTCGTTTTTTCTCTTGTAAGGCTAGGATCTTCTCTTCGACTGAGTTCTCAATGATGAGCTTATAGACAAAGACCGGTTTATCTTGTCCGATACGATACGCTCTATCGGTTGCTTGATCTTCTGCAGCAGGATTCCACCAAGGATCATAATGTATGACGACATCTGCCTCAGTAAGGTTCAGTCCTACTCCACCTGCTTTAAGTGAGATGAGAAAAACATCCGCTTCACCACGCTTAAAACGCTCTATAATTGCCTCTCTGTTGGTACTGCTACCTGTCAGTTTGGTATGGGTAATCTCTAAAGCAGACAACTGCGCTTCAATAATGCTGAGCATAGAGGTAAACTGAGAAAATATTAAGATACGTCGACCCTCTTCTAAAAGTTCACTGACAAGCTCTAAGAGTAACTCCAACTTCGCTGAAGAAGAGACACTTTGAGCCTCTTTCAGTGGTACCAAACGTGGATCACAACAGACCTGACGTAGTTTTAACAGGGCGTCTAACACTGTGATATGACTCTGAGCAAGCCCCTTCTCTTTGATCACATCACGTACCTTTTGTTGCATTGAGATACGAATGCCCTCATACAACTTAGCCTGAGCACTATCAAAGTTGATACTTCGTGTCATGATGGTCTTTGGTGGTAGTTCAGTTGCCACTTGGTCTTTAGTACGTCTTAGTACAAAAGGTTTGATACGCTCTTGAAGCATCTGCATCACTTTAGTATCTTGTTCATTTTCAATAGGGTTTTGAAATGCTTGTTTAAAGTGGGCGTAACTTCCAAGAAGTCCAGGCATCACCACATCAAAAATCGCCCATAACTCACCCAAGTGGTTCTCCATTGGCGTACCACTTAGCGCAATAGCATTACGGGCTACGATCTTTTTAGCAGCAGCGTGTACTTTAGCACGATGATTTTTGATGTTTTGTGCCTCATCCAAGATCAAAAACTCAAAATCGATCTGTGATAAAAGAGCACTGTCTCGCGAAAGTAGCGCATAGGTTGTGATTACCAAATCATACTTTAGTAAGTGTTGTACATCTTTGATACGTTTAAGACCATGATGAATGAGTATACTCAAGTTGGGCGTGAACTTCTTTGTCTCGTTTTTCCAATTACTCAAAAGAGAGGTTGGTGCGACAATCAGTGTTGGTCGATGCTGCTTTTGTTGGGCTTTGTGATGTTGTAAAAAGGCCAAAGTCTGCAGCGTCTTTCCAAGCCCCATATCATCAGCTAAGATACCACCAAAGTCAAAACGCTTTAAAAAGCCCAACCAGTTTACACCCTCTTGCTGATACGCTCGAAGTGTGGCTTTAAGCGTTGCATCAACACTAACTTCTTCGATTCCACTAAACGTTTCCAACTCTTTTTTAAGAGACATTGCCCTTTTTGAAGCACTACCACTCCAATGTTTCAATTGCCCTGTTTTAGGGAGTAAATGTAGTTCATATTGATTAATATTGAGCCATTCTACCCGTTCACCTTTGTAGAGAGCCAGTACTGTTTTCATAACAGGTTGAAAGAGTTCTGAGGAGAGTGTCACATAGTGCTGTGGTGCTACTTCAAAACTAAATGTATCAGGAATATTTGAGAGATCACTCACTTGAGAGAGGAGTTCACTCACCATACTGAGAAGATTAATACGTTGATCCTCAACCGTTATATGCATACCAATATCAAACCAATTTTCTGATGACTCAACACTTATATCAATCTCATCTATAGCGCTGAACTTCATCATAAAATTCTGTTGCACTATCACTTCAAAACCACTTTTTCTTAAGGTCTCAAGACCTTGTGTCACCAATGTTTTCCACACAGATATAGCATCATCTTGAGGTGCAAATAGTCTCTCATCCATGGATGCAATAGGGACAAATCCAACAGTTTGAAGGTAGTGTTGTGCCATCTCTTCAGCGTTGAGATCTCTCATAATCTTACAAAATCCTTCTCCCTCTTGACGTACAAGTGTTGCACCTTTATCACTTGCATAGACAAGCTCATCCTCATAAACAAAACTAAGCTCAAGAAGGTGCTGTTTGGTACCATCGATCTCTTGAGAGAAGAGTCTTACTCTTGGCTTGGGAGCTCCTGTAATCTCACGAACCTCAATACTGCTTGGTAGCGGTAAAGTGGGCAAGGTACTAATAGCATTGAGTGCAAATGTATTTAACTCTTCTTTGGAGACAGATGGAGCTTGTAAAATAAGGGGAAGCGCTTTAGCTGTAACATTATCAATGGCTAACAAACCAATGATATGCGACTTCGTATCAACATAATGAACAGGATTGGTAGCAATGACTTCAATACCCTTTGAGAGTTGTAGTTGCAGACATGCTGTAGTATCGCGCTCTGACCACATGAGTGTCGTTTGTAGCGGTTCACCCCAAGAGAGTGCATGGTTTCGATTTCCATGCCAGTATGCATTACCTGTAGCCACCATCTTCTTCAACAAGAGTCCACCCAACTCTCCTTCAATGATGGCTACACGCGCGACATCTGACTTTAAGGCACCAAATAGGTCAAGTATATTGCGATCTTCTTCACTTAAAAAACCACGCTGAGCATAGTTATCAATGAGTTGATGATACTCAATGCGGTTTTGCTTTCCGTAGCCACCCTGTTTTAAAAGACGTGCTCTATAGAAGATAAGTTGCATCTTTCCTAACTCTTGTGTAGGAGAGAGTCTATAGACAAGTATGGACTTACGTTCGGATTGTGGTTCTTGTGAACGTACCAGCTTCTCTATCCATCTTGTAGCCTCACTTTTAGCAGGTCTACTCTTTTGAGAGATAAAACTTTGATCAACCATAAAAGCTAATGCACTAGAGACCACATGCTCACAGTTTTTAGCCTGCTTACAAGAGCATCGTCCCTTGAGCTTGATGAGACCCATAGCATCACGCATGACAGAGATACTTTGGATGTAGTTGATGCTCTCTTTGGTATGTGCGGAGATGACCATAAGGTCTGTTGCGACCATCTCAAAAGACTTTATGGTTGAACGTTGGGCTTTAAAACAGTCTGAACCTGCATCAAAGCACTCACGCGAGGTCATGGCCATCACGTCGGAGAGTCTATAGGTCAGCACAAGTTTACTTATTGTGGAGGGCTAACTCAGCTTCAAGATATTGACCCGTAAACGAACCACTCACTTTATGGTTGGCCGCCAATGCTTCTGGCGTTCCAACATCAATGATCTGTCCACCACCAGAGCCCCCTTCAGGACCCATATCAATAACATAGTCTGCATTTTTGATCATGTCAAGGTTATGTTCGATAACTAAGACTGAGTTTCCAAGTTTGACAAAGTCATGTAAAACCCCTGTCAGACGATCAACATCAGCAAAGTGTAGACCTGTTGTGGGCTCATCTAAGATGTAGAGTGTACGTCCTGTATCGCGACGACTAAGCTCTTTACCCAGCTTAATACGCTGTGCTTCACCACCAGAAAGGGTAACTGCATTTTGTCCAAGTGTGATGTAGCCAAGACCAACATCTACCAAAGTCTTTAGCTTTATATGAATCTTCGGAATCGGTTCAAAGAAGATAAATGCTTCTTCTACACTCATACCAAGAACATCTGCAATACTTTTACCTTTATAGAGGATCTCTAGTGTTTGCATGTTATAACGTGAGCCATGACAAGAGTCACACTTCACCAAGACATCTGGTAAGAAATGCATTTCGATCTTGATCTCGCCCTCACCTTGACACTTCTCACAACGTCCACCTTTAACATTAAAGCTGTAACGTGAGGTTGTATAACCACGGATGTTGCTCTCTTTGGTCTTAGAAAATAGGTTTCTAATCTCATCCATCACACCCGTATAAGTCGCAGGATTAGAACGTGGTGTACGCCCAATAGGGCTTTGATCAAGGTAGATCACCTTATCAAGTTGTTCAAGACCATTGATCTCAACACCTGCGATCTTATTGACCTTTCTAGCATGGTTAAGAAGTTCTCTAGCATTAGGAAGTAAAGTCTGCAGTATCAACGAGCTTTTACCACTACCACTTACACCCGTCACACAGACAAAGTTTTGAAGAGGGATGTTGGTCGAAAGTGCTTTGATATTGTTTAAATTAACATTTTTTATCTCTAACCATGTCTCTTGAGGACGTCTGTAAAAGTACTCGATCTGCTTACGACCCGAAAGATAATCTGCCGTCAATGTTTTGGCTTTTTCAAGCTGTTTACGGGTACCACTAAAGACCACTTCTCCACCAAAGTGACCTGCACCTGGTCCAATATCAATGATATAATCAGCATTATCGATGGTCTCTTTATCATGCTCGACTACGATAACTGAGTTGCCCTTCTCTTGAAGTGAACGCAAAGTACGAATGAGTTTAAGTGTGTCACGTTCGTGAAGACCAATACTTGGTTCATCTAAAACATACATCACACCTGTTAACCCCGAACCAATCTGTGAAGCAATACGAATACGCTGTGCTTCACCGCCGCTAATACTACGCGCATCACGATCAAGTGTGATGTAACCTAGACCTACATCATATAAGAAGAAAAGACGCTCTTTGATCTCATTTAAGATCGGTGTTGCGATGGTAGCATTTTGTTCACTTAAGTAGGCAAAAGTCTTCTCATCCGCAAACCACTTATAGCTCTTCTCTATCGGAAGATTGATCACTTCGAAGATCTTCTTTCCTGCTACATCAACAGCTAATGACTCACGCTTTAGACGGTTTCCATTACAGACATTACAGACCTTCTCACTCATATAGTCTTGAAGCTCTTTGTCATCTTTAAACATATCATACGCAATACGCGTGATTCCTGGCCAAACACGCTTGATAGGGTGTGACTTCCACTCAAACTCGATCTCATCAATGGTACCATGGGTCACAGCACGCTGTTGATGACGTTCAAGTTCACCAAAAGGAACCGTAATATCAATACCAAGTTGTTGACACATCCCTTTTAAGAACGTAAAGTAATACCCTTTATTAAAGCCGTAGATAATTTTAACCGCACCCTTTTCAACACTAAGATCAACATCAATAATTTTATCTTGATCCAGAGCATAACGTAGTCCTAGACCATCACACTCACTGCAGGCACCCTTGGGTGAGTTAAAAGAGAAGGTCAATGGTTCTAAGGGCTCAAAACTGATCTTACAGTCAAAACATGCACTGTGTTCTGAGTAGTGGATGTGATGGTCTTTATAATCAATCTCTTTAGAGTTTAAGATGTCAAGTTCAACCTCTCCATAACTCTCTTTGAGTGCTTTTTCAACATCTTGAGCAATACGATCTTGGTTATCTTCTTTAATGACAATACGGTCAATAACTACTTTGATAGTATGTTTTTTGGTCTTTGAAAGTTCGATCTCATCATCTAGACGTGTCATCACACCATTGATCATGGCGCGGACATAACCTTTGTGACGCAGTGATTCAAAAAGATCAACAAAACTACCTTTCTTTTCACGAATCAATGGAGCCAAGATGACAACTTTAGCACCTATAGGTAATTTTTTGACCTGATCAATAATATCTTCAGCACTCATCTTAGAGATTTTTTTACCACACTGATGACAATGTTGCACCCCAACACGAGCATAAAGAAGACGAAGATAATCATAGATCTCTGTGATCGTACCTACTGTTGAACGTGGGTTCTTAGAAGTCGTTTTTTGATCAATAGCAATCGCTGGCGTTAACCCTTCGATCTTATCAACATCGGGCTGACCAATACGATCTAAAAACTGTCTAGCATAACTAGAGAGACTCTCAAGATAGCGACGTTGTCCTTCTGCATAAAGTGTTCCAAAAGCAAGTGTAGACTTACCACTACCACTTAGTCCTGTACAGACGACTAACTTGTTTTTTGGGATCTCTAAAGTGAGATTCTTAAGATTATTTTCACGCGCACCAAAGACTTTGATTTTATCCATTATTAACCTACCAACCTAAATAATATATATGACGCAACACTGATATAAAAGAGCAGTAACAGTGCGCGGTGTAAAGCATCTGAAGCGGCATGTTTAAGTCCAATACCCACTGCAACACCTACTAATGATGCCAAACCAATGATCGCACCCTTCTCATAATCAATATCGCCTACAATACTCAGGCCAATAAGGCCTGACAACGAGGAGAAAACAACAAAAAAGAGTCCTGCCGAGACTGCCTTTTTTAGAGGAACATGTAAAAATCCAACCAATATCGGTACCAATAAGATTGATCCACCCACACCTATAGAGATTGCAAATGCACCCAACACAATACCGATAAGAAGTAAGATGACAGGATGAACATTACGCGCATCTGTGTGTTCTTTTGTCTTAAAGAACATGCGGGCTAATGCAAAAAGTACAAATGATAAAAAGATCCACTCTAAAGTCTCTGCAGAGAGTGCTTGAATGATATAGGGGCTAAACATCGCACCTAAAAATCCACCAACTCCGATCATCGAGACCATCTTAAGATCTAAGGTCCCTTTTTTGAGGTTAAGATATGAACCATATACAGAGCTAAAGACCATCTGCACAACAGAGATCCCAATAGCGACTTTCATGTCATAACCCATCAGAAGAAGTGCAGGTACAAGTATCGTACCGCCCCCTACTCCAAAAAACCCAGAGAGAAGACCCACACTAGCGCCAAGTAAAAGTAGTTGTATGATCTCCAACATCTAGACTCCCTCATATTTCGCGCGATTATAGCAGATATGGGCTTTGAATGGCGTAATGAAATTAAGACTAAAACAGAAGTTTAAGCTCATGGCTTTAGAAAATATAGACAAACGCCTGAAGCAGTAAGCGCATCTATACTTACCTACAATTTTGATGCTACTTCATCTTAATCAAGAGCTTTACCTTAAAGCTTTTTACCCTTGATCAATACAGGTGCAAATCGGTATCCCCAAACAAGGAAGAGTAACAACCACATAGTGATCGACAGATCAAACATCCAAAACATATTGAGATCTAACCCCATGATAATCGAAAAGAGCATACGCACAAAAACAACAACTTGGAGAAGATAAAAGATCTTTAATGTTGTTGCATCAGCATGAGGAGGCTGGCCTGAGTGTCCTAAGGTTACACGTGTACCAAAGCCGACCAAGATCGTCGTCACAAAGCCTAAAGCCAACATATGGGTCTCTAATGCCATAAAGTTTAATGTCAATAATCCTTCAAGGATACTAACAATACCACCTAAGATAAAAGCAGCGATCAACCAATACAGCGAAATATGTAAGATCTTCAAGATCGCTGGTGATGAAGCAAAAGGGAGCTTCCATCTTACAATCTCTTTGAGCATGTAAAGGCCTAATACAACAGAGACAATGCCAGAGAGAAGATCAAAACCAAGATAAGCGGTTACTACCTTTGCTACTAAAGCAAAAAAGACTATAGGGGCAAAACTAACACTTGCTCCAGGCATGACATGCGAAAAGAAAGGAACCATCCGTTGTGCCACTGAAAAAGCGGTATAGACCAAAAAAAGATTTAATACAAAAGGAGCTGGATTAAAAGTACCACTACTAAAGGCATACAGATAAAGAAGATGCCCAAGCAATCCCATCATAAAGCCACTCAAAATCCATTTAGGATCATGTCTAACACTAAGATCACTTTGAGCATAAATACGCCATAAAGCATAGACAATAGTGATATAAGCAAGAAGCAGGACTATCATACCAATGTAAAAGAGTATAGATGTACTTACCGCACCAAGCAACACGATAACACTACCGATCTGAACGAGAGACCAGCTTTTCATGTAGTAGCTCTTGGGGATCACCTCACTCTGACAAAAACGGGGAAAGGTTGTAAAGATAAACCCTGTAAAAAACTGTGTAAAGACAATATAAAAGAGTGTATAGCTATGAAAAAGAACGGCGTCCACCTGCAAAGGCAAAATCCCTTTATATCCCAGCATAAACATCAACATCACAATCACTGCAAAAATGATACCAGAGACAAAAAAAGGTTGATGTACTTGAGAGAGAAAATAGTTTTGAGGTTTGTCAGGTGTAAACATAGGCCTATCCATCATTTTTTTCGGATTATAACCTAGCTAGGAGAGCGCTATCTTGATATGTATCTATTAGTAGAGATTATGCTTCTTTAGCATTGCCAAAGAAGTCATCTATGACTTTACGATACTCTGCAATATCACTGATATGGTTGACCTTATCTCGGAGTACAGAAGCACCTGCTAACCCTTTAGAGTAGGTATGGGTATGTTTTCTAAACATCGCGACACCATGAGGACCATAGAAGTTGACCATGGCGTCATAATGTTCCATGATGATGTCATGCTTGACTTCAAAAGAGATACTAGATGAACCTGTTTTAAGTTGATGGAAGATCCATGGCGCACCCACCGCACCACGACCGATCATGATACCATCTGCCTTGGTATGTTCTAACACCCATTGCGCCTTATCAAAAGAGTCAATGTCTCCATTGGCAATAACTGGTATGTTAACAGCTTGTTTGATCTCAGCAATAGCATCATAATCGACTGGAGCTTTAAACTTACCCGCACGTGTTCGTCCATGAACCGCAATAAAGTCAACACCGGTAGCTTCGATCTCTTGCGCGATTTGAACATGATTTTTCTCTGTAACACCTAAGCGTATCTTAGCCGTTAACGTTGACTTGTTTGACGTCTCTTTGATCATCTTCAAAATGGCAGTCAAACGGGGTAGATCATCAAGGAGCGCCGAACCAGATCCGTGGCCAAAGACTTTAGGTACAGGACAGCCACAGTTGAGATCAATCACATCAATACCATCTTGCTTGTTTAGCTCCTCAACAGCACGTCTTGCAATCTCTGGATCTGAAGCTGAAATCTGTACTGAGTAGGGATCTTCAAGTGGAGATTTTTCTAACATCTTCAATGTCTTTTCAGATCCATGAGCCAAAGCATTTGAGCTGATCATCTCACTTACTGTCAAATCAGCACCAAACTTCTTCACCACATTTCTAAAGGGAAGATCTGTAAAGCCTGCTAAAGGGGCCAATACATAAAGGGGTTGATCAAAAGAGATTTTATCTGTCATTGTGCTACCTGAAAAAAAGTTATGAAATTATAGCAAAAGATAGGAAGTAAGCGCGAAGAGCGCTTAGATTAGAACTTAGTATGTGGTATAAAAAGATCGATCGGAAAGTTTTTATTACAATCACGTAAGGCTTTATACGCTTTCATGTAGACAAATTCATCTGCTTGAGAGTTCTCTAAGATCTCTTCTGCCGGTGCGATCATCTCAAGATCAAACAGTGTATAAAGATACGCTGGTGTTGCAATATCACTGTTTTCAGAGAGTTTAGCAAAAAGCTTGATACGCTCATCTGGTAGCATGTTTTCAGCAAGTGTTGCTGAAAGGTTGATGTAATCATCTTGTGACAACTCTACTTCACCAAAGAGTGCGATCAGTGAGTCTGTAGAGATATCTAAGATATTCTCATCAGCATTAACACGAGCTACTACTTTAAAAAGAACCTCTTTATTGATAAAGCTCTTGTACTTTTCAATAAGACTTAATGGCGCAGTCTTTGCATAGTTCGTAAAGGCTAAAGAAACAAGCTTATCAGCATAGTTGTCAGCATTGTTCAAGATCTGCTCTTCAGAGATCTCTCCATTACTATAAGTATTAAAGTCATTTTTTTGAACTAAAGGGTTCTCTTTAGAGAGTCTATACTTTTTAAGTTCAACCGTCTCACCTGCATCAATTGCATTCACGATCTCGATTACTTTATCAAGCTTCTCGTCACCTGTCTTCTCAATGGTATTTAGAATCGATAGTTTTGCATTATCAACAACTTTACCAAAAAGAGCATAACGATCTGTCTTATAAGTATGCTGACGTTCAATACGACCTAAAAGGGCATCTGCGATCGAGTCAGAGAATGCTTCAGAATCTTTACGATACTTACGAAGTTTGAATGAACCAACGATCGAGTAGTAAAGCATATGAAAGAGTGTTGCTAGGTATAAAAGTGCCATAGCACTTACAATCCAAACTGCAATATGTAGTGATGCAGTGTTAATACCCAAAAGAGAGATCGAAAGCGTCTCTGTAGGGAAAGAGATATAGAAGTATGCGCCGATGAGGCCCATTAAAATAAATGCCGCTATTGAATAACGTTTTATATACATTGTGTATATCCTTACTGGTTTTGTTTCTCCATGATCTCACGACAATCGATGCAGTATTTTGCATGTGGCTTGACCTTAAGACGTTGGATTGAGATATCTTCTTCACACATCTCACAAATTCCAAATTTCTTATCTTTTATTTTACCGAGTGCAACTTGAATTTCAATCAATTCAAGCTCTTGTTGCTCACCAAGAGCAACTTCACGGTGGTTATCGTTACTTACTGAAGCATAATCAGCTTCATCATTTAACTCTAATGAGTTAAGTTGACTCAACTCTTTTTCAACACCCAAGATATTCTTTTCGATCTGCACTTTACGTGCTTCAAGCATATCTACAAAAAATTCTAGTTCACTATTGCGCATGTCTCTTCCTATTGGCTTAATAGATATAAGCTCTATTTATGATATGGGTGATTACTTAATATAGAGAAACCTCTATAGATCTGTTCCAAAAGTACCGTCTTGACAATCTTGTGGCTCATCGTAATCTTACCAAGCGAGATTACTTTGTCACATTTGTCAAGAAGGGGCTTCTCAAATCCATAGGCTCCTCCAATTAGAAATTTCACCGATATTCTATCTTGAAGTAGCTTACTAAATTCGAACGAATCCACAATTTTACCTTCTGGATGCAATACAATCGTATAAGCACCATCAAACTGTGGCATTAAGAGCTCCGTATAAGCCTTCTGAGACGCATCTGCAGAGATGGTGTGTGCTTTAGTAACATCTTTTGAAAAAAGTTCAATATCGTTAATTTTTGCGAACCTTGAAGACATTTTGATCAGCTCTTTATTGAGAGGATCATACAAAGTACGCTCTTTTTTAGCAATGGAGACAATATCTATTTTCATTTTTTTACTCCAAAAAGTGCTGAACCAATCACTCTATAGGTAACATTTTCAAAATCATCATCAAATTTCACACCACCAATTGCTGCAACACGATGCTTAGAAAGTGCTGCCAATCGATCAAGATCCTCTTTAAGCGGTGCAGCATCTTCTTTGGTATTGGTTGCTCTGTAAGCACCCAATCCAATATAGTCAAGATCAAGCTTGTTTGCCATCAAGATCTCCTCCTCATTATGAGTAGAGAGTCCTAGTACCTTTTGTGTTCCTATAATATTACGTACTTTATCGATGGCAAAAAAAGGGCTTTTATCATATTTTAATAGGTCCTCTTGACCTAGGTGCACACCATCACAAAATGGGTGCAATAAAATCGCATCATTAATGATCAAAGTCTTATCCCAAAGCTGTCGTAGTGTGACCAATTGTTGGGTTATAAAGTCAAAGTCTTTAGATTTATTTCTGTATTGGATGATAGAAGCGTTGTGTGATCTTGCAAGATCTACAAAGTCTTCTAGAGTGAGGTGGCGTTGATCAAGCGATGCTTGATCACATAAGGCATAAAGTTCGATCAAAATACTACTTGTTTAACATCATCTTTAAAAGATTGTGGATCGTCTCTTTCATCTCATGACGATTAACAACCATATCGATCGAACCTTTTTCTAACAAAAACTCTGCACGTTGGAAACCATCAGGAAGATCAGAACCAATCGTCTGTTTAATAACACGTTGTCCTGCAAAACCGATCAATGCACCTGGTTCAGCAATGATAATATCACCAAGTGTCGCAAAAGAGGCACTAACACCACCCATAGTCGGATCAGTAAGTAGTGAGATGTATGGTAGCTTATGTTCAGCTAGTTTAGCCAATGCTGCAGAAGTCTTTGACATCTGTAGTAGCGAGAACGTAGACTCTTGCATACGGGCACCACCTGAAGCAGAGACGATGATGAGACCATGTTTACGCTCAATCGCACGGTTGATCGCACGAACGATCTTTTCACCTTCAACAGAACCAAGAGATCCACCCATAAAACCAAAGTCGAAAACTACCAGTTGCGTTGTAATACCATTGATATCACACTCACCACTCACTACAGAAGAGTGGCGACCTGTCTTCTTGATTCCCTCTTCAACACGCTTAGCATATGATTTTTTATCCACAAACTTAAGTGGATCAACGGGTTTAAGATTATCATCATACTCACGAAAGGTACCTTCATCTGCAAGTAGTTTAATACGATCTTCTACACTAAGACGTAGGTGATATCCACACTTTGGACAGACATGGTTTTGATTTTCAATCTCTTTGTAGTACATCAGTGCTTGACACGACTTACACTTAATCCAGTGTGCTGGTGCTTCGCTTTTAGATGCTTGTTTTTTGGTTGAACTAGAACTGCTAAAAAGATCAAAAAGATTCATATGGTTACCTTATCTATTGAAGAGTCATCTTCAAGATTAAAAATTGTTAGTATTTTAGCGAAGACATCCTTATTATGCGATACAACGAGGATATTTTCTCCTTTGTAGATGTTCAAATCTTCACACAAAAAGAGTCCTGCCTCTATATCAAAAGAGCGCATTTTCCCTAAAAATACGACATACATCACACTATGGGCATAAGCTAAAGAGAGTGCAACAGCACCTGGCGCACGAAACTTCAACCCAACATCCATCAACGTTCTTGCCGCACCAGGATGTAGACCTGCTTTCTCAAAAAGGCCCACACGAGCATGTTTATTGATCTCTATCTTCTCTTTAAACGTAACATCAGAAAGTTTTCTCAGATAAGGAAGACCTTCTGCTTTGACAAAACACTCTCCTGTTGCAAAGTTACAGACAAAAGCAGCAATGTTTTGGCTCTCTTTTTGTAAAGCGATTGAAGCACCATAATAGGGAAATTGTGATTTTAAATTATCACTACCATCAACAGGATCAATAACAATCAAAAGATCACCTTGACCTACGTGACCTGCCTCTTCTGAGTAAATTTGACCAAAAGAGCTAAGATGTTTGATAAAGATATTTTCACTGACAATATCATAAGTGATGCTGATATCGCCACCTGCACCCTCCTTCAAGGGTTCACACCCTGTTAGATGATCTAATGCTAGAAGTGCTTCTTGAGCCTCTTGTGCAGCAAGATAACATGCTTCTAAAAAACTTTTTAGCACTACTTTAGAAGAGACTTGATGATCTTACGTGCAGCTTCACGACCGTCTAGTGCTGCAGTAACAACGAGGTCAGCACCTCTGTAACAGTCACCACCCGCATAAATCCCTGCCGTTGTCGTCTCATAATCATCATTGACTACAACACCACCCCATGCATTGGTCTCAATACCATTTTCAGCAAAGAAAGAAGGAACTTCAGGGTCAAAACCAAGGGCCATGATGACAACATCAGCCTTCGCTTTAAACTCACTACCATTAACCTCTTCCATACGCTGACGACCACTCTCATCTTTAGCACCAAGAACCGTTTTAATCATCTCAACGCTAACAGCTTTACCATTTTCATCAAGAATGATCTCTTTTGGTGATGCATAGAAGGTAAAGTCAACACCCTCTTCTACTGCATTTTTATACTCTTTTACTGAACCTGGCATGTTGTGTGCATCACGACGGTAGAGACACGTCACAGACTTTGCACCTTCACGCTTAGCAGTACGAACACAGTCCATCGCAGTATCACCACCACCAATAACAACAACATCTTGATCTTTAAAGTCAAACTTCTTGTCATAACTCAGTGCAAAGTTTTTACGTTGGATCGCAGTGAGGTACTCCATAGACATGTAAACATTATCAGCACTCTCTCCATTAAGACGAGCACCCTTAGCCTTAGTTGCACCCACACCAATGAAGATCGCATCATGCGTATTTGTAATCTCATCAAAAGAGATATCTTTACCGACTTCAACATTAAGCACAAGCTCCATGCCTGCATCTTTAAGAATCTTCACACGACGCTCAATCACTTTTTTGTCTAACTTGAAGTTTGGAATACCATACGTTAAAAGACCACCCGCACGATCAGCTCTTTCATAAACTGTAACAGCAATACCCGCACGAAGAAGGTATGTCGCAGCAGAGAGGCCTGCAGGACCTGAACCAATGATCGCTACTTTTTTATCCGTCGTGATACCAGGAAACTTAGGTGTTAGCCCCGCTTTAAAGCCCTCTTCATTGATAAAAGTCTCTATAGAACCAATGGTGATAGCACCATGACCATCATTGAGTGTACAATCACCCTCACACAGACGATCGTGAGGACAGACGCGTCCCATCACTTCAGGAAACGGTGAAGGCTCATTAGAGAGGTTAAAAGCAAACTCAAGATCTTTTTCTGCAACAGCTTTAAGCCATTGAGGAACATAGTTGTGAAGTGGACACTTGTTCAAACAAAAGGGATCACCACACTGAATACAACGATCACTCTGTGACGCAGCACCCTCTTTGTCAAAAGGCTCATAGATCTCTTTAAAATCTTTAGTACGGTCTACAACAAGACGTTTTGTAGGGTCAAGACGACCTGTGTTTAAAAAGTTTCTCATGTTAGTCTCCCTTCTCTTGGTTCAATGGTAGTTTTTTCAGATTTTTAGGACGAACCAACCAGAAGTTACGTAGTTCAACTCTAAAGTTATCTAAGATAGATTGTGCTTTTTCACTGCCTGACTCACTCACGTACTCTTTCAAGAGACGTTTGAGGTAGTGACGGGCTTCATCACCATCATCTGTATCAATACGAATCGCTTCAACCAGTTCACGATTTACATTCTCAATGAAGTCATGCTTCTCATCGTAAACAAAAGCAATACCACCCGTCATACCAGCACCAAAGTTTCCACCTGTTGAGCCAAGAATGGCAACAATACCACCTGTCATATACTCACACGCGTTATCTCCTGTACCTTCGACAATAGCAAGTGCTCCCGAGTTACGAACAGCAAAACGCTCACCCACTGAACCCGAGATATAAAGCTTACCGCCTGTTGCACCATAAAGACATGTGTTACCACCCGCAGAGAACTCTTCACCTTGAAGTGTAGAGTTGATGACGATCTTACCACCACTCATACCCTTACCAATGTAGTCATTAGCCACACCATTTAGGCGGATACTAATACCCTTAATCAAGAAAGCACCTAGTGCTTGACCAGCAACACCCGTTAGATTGATACGGATGGTATTTTCTTTAAGACCCTCATCACCATAATACTGCGCAATCTCACCTGAGATACGCGCACCAAAACTACGGTGAACGTTTTTGATCTCTTTATCAATACGGATTGGTTGATCTGGATGCTTGATCGCACCTCTAACCTCTTCTAAGATATCTTTTTCATACTTGTTATCATCATATGGCTCATTAAATGGCATTTGACATGTATTGACACCCTCTTCTAAGTGAAGAACTGATGAGAAGTCAAACTTCTGAGCAAAAGCGTCATCAACCACTTTAAGAAGATCTGAACGACCTACCATCTCTTCGATCGTCTTGAAACCTAGTGTCGCCATAATAGAACGAACATCTTCTGCAAGGAATGTAAAGTAGTTAATGATCTGCTGAACATCACCTTTAAAGTGCTCATCACGTAGACGCTCATTTTGTGTCGCGATACCAACAGAACATTTGTTTAAGTGACAGATACGAAGCATCTTACAACCCACAATACTAAGAACACCTGTACCAAATGCATAAGACTCAGCACCCAGAAGTGCTGCTTTAACAACATCTAGACCTGTCTTGAGACCACCATCTGTTTGAAGGTGAACTTGACCACGTAGGCTATTTGCTTTAAGCGCATTATGTGCTTCAGAGAGACCAAGTTCCCATGGGTTACCTGCAAACTTGATCGAAGTCAGTGGCGCAGCACCTGTACCACCATCACCACCAGAGATGATGATCTTGTCAGCGTATGCTTTAGCCACACCCGCAGCAATTGTACCAACACCTGAAGTCGATACCAACTTCACTGCAATCTTCGCTTTAGGGTTAACCTGCTTCAAGTCAAAGATCAGTTGAGAAAGATCCTCGATAGAGTAGATATCATGGTGTGGTGGAGGTGAGATCAATGTAACACCTGCAACGGTATGACGTAGACGTGCGATCAGACCCGTTACCTTGTGACCTGGAAGTTGTCCACCCTCGCCTGGTTTAGCACCTTGTGCTACCTTAATCTGAATCTCTTCAGCAGAGCGTAAATACGCAGCAGTTACACCAAAACGACCTGATGCTACTTGCTTGATCTTAGAGACTCTGTTGGTGTTGAAACGACTCACATCTTCTCCACCCTCACCAGAGTTTGATTGGCCACCAATGGTATTCATCGCAACTGCGATAGCCTCGTGTGCTTCAGGAGAGATTGAACCAAGGCTCATCGCTGCAGATGCAAAACGCTTAAAGATCTTCTCTTTTGGCTCAACTTCTGAGATATCAATCGCTTTGGTCTCTTTAAAGTCAAAGAAGTCACGGATAAACTTCAGACCACGGTTAGAGACAATCTCACGTAGTTTGGCATAATCTTTTTCGCTACCAGACTGACTGATAGCATGGATAGCATGAATGGTGTCTGGACCAAAATCATGATACTCTTGACCATTGTAAAACTTGTAAAATCCACCGATTTGTAGTGGGAAGATCGTACCGAATCCTTGATCATCAAAAGCACTGTTATGTGCCTTTTCAAGACGTTCATCAATATCAGCATAACCCAGACCAGGAATCATGAGGTGTGAATCACTAAAACACTCTTCAACAATCTCACGACTTAAACCCATAACATCAAGAAGTCCTGAGTTTCGGTAAGAAGCAATCGTTGCAATACCCATCTTAGACATAATCTTTAAAAGACCTAGGTTAAGTGCAGCATGAACATTACGCAATGCTTCTGCACAACTTAGGTCAAACTGCTTAGCACTGTTAATACGATCAATCGCCGTTGCAAAAAGTAGACTTGGATAAACTGCACTTGCACCATAAGCAAGTAGTGTCGCACCTGAGTGTGAGTCAACGACTTCACAAGTTTGTGCAATGATTGAGACCAAGTGACGTACTTTAGCTTTAAGGAGTTCACGGTTCAAACGACCCACAGCGATTAACATTGGAATGGTACGATGTGTCTTACTAAAGTCTGCATCACTTAAGACAACGATACGAACACCATCTTCTTTAACCTGTTTAATGATCTGAGCTACTAAGGTCTCAAGAGAAGCCTTAAGGTCTGATGTATAAGCAGTTGAAAATGTTTCATTTTTGTAAAACTCTTCATAACGAGGAGAGTTAACATCACCATAAGAGAGTAAGATGTCAAGCTTCTCTTTTGTAATCATTGGAGAGATCGCCTTAAGACGATGTGCATGTGATGGGATTTCATCAAGCATATTGTGAATCTCACCAAAGCCTGTGTTAAGACTCATCACCACTTTTTCGCGAATAGGGTCGATTGGTGGGTTGGTTACCTGTGCAAACTTCTGCTTAAAGTAGTCAGAAAATGAACGCTGTTTTTGACTAAATGCAGCCAATGGCGTATCATCACCCATAGAACCAACTGCCTCTTTACCATCAGTAATCATTGGTTCGATAACCTGTTCGATCACTTCATGTGTAACATTGTAAAAACGTTGACGGTTAATCAGATCTTCACTGTAGTCACAACTTGAAGCATATGGGTTCTCCACATGCTCTTGAAGGTAAACCATACGTTCATTCAACCACTTCATGTACGGGTTTGTACTTTTAAGATAGTTGTTGATCTCTTCATCTTTAAGAACTTTTCCAAACTTCAAGTCAAGACCGATCATCTCACCAGACTGAAGACGTCCACGCTCTTTGATCTGCTCATCAGGGATGTCTACAACCCCATACTCAGAAGCGATAAGAAGGTTATCATCATGTGTGATGATGTACTTAGAAGGACGTAGACCATTACGATCTAAGACACAACCAATGTAACGACCATCTGTTAGTGAAAATGCCGCTGGACCATCCCATGCTTCAAACACTGTTGAGTGGTACTCATAAAAGGCACGAAGCTCTGGGTCCATGTGTGGTGCATTTTGCCATGGAGCAGGAATCACAGCACGAGCAGCTTTAAAGAAGTCCATACCATTAACAATCAAGAACTCAAAGAAGTTATCTCCCGATGCAGAGTCAGAAGAGCCTGGTTGTAAGATCGGAAGGATTCTAGCAATCTCTTCATCAGTAAAGACATCACTTTTAATTGACTCTGACTTAACTTCTACGTTAAAACGGTTTGCTTCAACAGAGTTGATCTCACCATTGTGTGCCACAGCACGAAAAGGTTGTGCCAAACGCCACTCAGGAAGTGTATTGGTAGAAAAACGTTGGTGAAAAAGAGAGAAAGAGATCTTAAACAGTGGATCAGCCAAGTCTGTATAAAACTCTTTGATATGCGTAGGCATCACAAGACCCTTATATGAAAGGACCTTAGTTGACATCGAAGCGATATAGAAACCTCTCTCCTCTACTAACTTATGCTCCGTCTCTTTACGAGAGAGATACAAGAGTGCATCAAAACGCTTATCAGCCATGATTGAGTCAGCAGCAATAAAGACTTGTACCATATGAGGAAGTGAAGCTAAGGCTTGTTCACCTAATGCTTCTGTATCAATAGGCACATCACGACGATAAAGAACTTTAAGATCATTGTTCGCACATACCGCTTCTAAGACATCAAGATGTTTAAGATCAGGCGTAAAGACTGAAGCGATTGCAAACTGATTGGGGAGTTCAATACCAGCATCTTTAGCTGCTTGTAACATAAACTCTGTAGGCATAGAGAGTAGTAGACCACTACCATCACCTGTTTTACCATCTGCAGCGACTGCACCACGGTGCATCATACGCTCAAGCGCAGTGATCGCGTCTTCTAATGTTTTGTGAGAAGCGCGGTTTTTAATATTAGCGACAAGACCAAAACCACAGTTGTCTTTGAAAGATCGTAAAAGATCATGATGTTCCATCATATTAGTTTCCTTGATAAAAAAGTTACTAAAATTCTTAGTTTTTAAGCAAGTTTTAAGCATACTTAAACTATTTAGAATTTGTTGAGTTTTTAATTATACAAGTCATCAGGTTAAACTTTTATTTAACAGCTATAATTTTGATGTTTAAAATATAAAACGGGTAGGTAAGAAACAGAAGATGCAAGGTTTTATCATTAATCTCAATCGCGCAAGAGATGAAGATCTTGTTGTTACTATTTTATCAAACGAGCGCTTAGATACACTTTATCGCTTTTATGGTGCCCGTCATGGGGTGATCAATCTTGGTTTCAAGATCGATTTTGAGATCATACAAAACGTCAAGTCTTCTATAGGCCAACTTAGAGATGTAATCCATATCGGTTATCCATGGCTCACAAAGCATCATCACTTACGAACATGGCAGCAGTTTTGCACTCTTATTTATGAGCATCTTCGTGAGTCTGAAGAGGTAGGAAGTTTTTACTTTGAACTCTTGGATCATGCCGCGAACAACTTCAAATCTCAAAGTCCCCTACGTGTTGTCGTTGAAGCCTACATCACACTGTTACAACATGAGGGACGTCTGCATGAAAAGCTAGAGTGCTTTTTTTGTGAACAACCCATCTTAAAAGAGGTTTCACTGATACGCTCTTTTTTACCTGCACATCCAGAGTGTGCCCATACACTTAGCGTTACACATCAAGCTTTACAAGAGCTTTTTGAAAACCACTCTACCCTCTTTTTGAGTGATAAAGAGGTACAAAGGCTATGGATCGTGATGCTAGAAGGGCTTTAGAGATACCTTAGTTTTGAAGTTCTACAAAGTAGTACTCAAGATCCCATAGTCCCACACGCTTCTCTTCATGTGCGATGAGATGACTTGAATCAAACAACTTAACCACTTCATCTACCTTGGATTTACTACGAGAGACCATCAAGACTTTACCTAACGATGGGATCTTCTGCAGTGGCGACTCCATATCAATACCAAGCTCATCATGACGCCAAATATTGAACTGATTGAAGCGCGCATTGCTTAATACAATGACATTATCATACTTCTTGAAGAAATAGGCCACTTCTGAACCATGGTAATCATCAATCACTAAGTAGTCATAATGATCAATATCAAGCTCCATAGCAGCGATCTCAGACTTAAACTTATCAATATGTCCGAGTCTGTTGTGCAGACGTTCAATAGGTGGGATGTAATCCCCTAACGGTGTCTTTAAAATAATCAATAAAAAAGTAGAAAAAGCAACAATGCCTATCATCAACTTACGCATATCATACTTAGCAAAGTAATACCCCAATAGAACTGCCGCACTCAGATAAGCACCTGCTGCCCACTGCGCATTGGCCTCTTTGAAAGCAGCGTTGTAACTAAAGAAGAGTATGACAAACAAAAAAGGTAAAAGAAGATAAACCTTCCCTTTTTCAAAACGTTGCTTATCTTTAACAATGAAGTAAAAAAGTGGTGCCAAATAGAGCGGATGAAAGAGTACAAACTGTAACCCTACAAACTCAAAAAATGCTTTAGCGTGAAAGACCTTCTCTTCAGCCACACCATGTTCAAGTTGAAATAAAAAGGAGATGAAATCATGCTGATAGTTCCAGATCAGCACAGGAGAGAAGACCACAACAGCCAAAGCTAGAGCACCATAAAAATAGCCATCTTTAAACGCTTCTCTATGATAGATCAAGATATAGATGATTAGCGTAACTACCGGCAATATACCCGTATACTTCGAGAGCAAAAGGGCACCTACAGCAATACCGGTAAGAAGTGCAAACTTCTTATTGCCCTCTTCTAGGTAACGATACCCACTATAAAGCATCAACATCCAAAAGAACATCAGTGGTGTATCGGGAGCAATCAGTGTCGATGCCACTAAGATGATGATCGAGCTTATAAATATATAAAAGCTATAGAGTGCGGCTTTTTCATCAAAGATACGTTTGGCCAATGCATAGATCAGATAAGCAGTCCCCGAGACTAAAAGCGCTGCACCAAGACGTACAAAGAAGGGGTCATCACTAAAGATTGTGGTAAGTTTGATGATATAAGCCACCATAGGTGGATGGTCAAAATAAGATAATCCTAGCTTATGAGACCAGATCCAGTAGTAAGCCTCATCTGAATAGAAGTTTAAAAAACGGTTACCAAGAGCATTAAAGATCGTGTAGATCAGTAGTACCCATCTCTCTCTTATACCCATACTCAACCTTTAAGGATCTTGTTTTTGTTCAGGCGTAATACCACCACTTTCATCAAGGCTTCTATAAAGATCTTCTTACTCATCTTAGAGTATCCATGGACACGATCTTCAAAGATGATAGGGACCTCTTTGATCTTAAAGCCACGAATAGCACTTTGGTAATTCATCTCGATCTGAAAAGCATACCCTGTCGTAATGAGATTATCAAGATCGATCGTCTCAAGAACCTCTCGTCTAAAGCATTTAAAACCACCCGTGACATCTTTGATATTGACCCCCAATATAAGACGAGAGTAGAGACTACCCCCTGCTGAGATCAGTTTACGACTTGCAGGCCAGTTTAAAACACCACCACCTTCAACATTACGACTACCAATGACCAAGTCATACGCTTTGATCTCACGTATAAAGTCATGCAGATATTTTGGATCATGACTCAAATCAGCATCCATCTCGATGATATAAGCATATTCTCGCGCTAATGCCCATTTGAATCCTGCTATATAAGCACGTCCTAGACCATCTTTAACTTTGCGCACCATAAGGTTCAATCGACCCTCAAAACGGTCTGTATCTATATAGCTCTGCACCAATTCTGCCGTCTTATCTGGTGAACTATCATCAACGATCAAAACATCAAGATCGAGTCCTTGATCAAAGACTTTTTCTAAGATCAGTGGTACATTTTCCTTCTCATTATAAGTGGGGATTACAATAATACCTCTAGACATCTTCTTCCTTATGTTTTGCAAATATGATTAGATAACTTCCTAAAAAGTTAAAGCCCATTGCTGTAGCGATTCCAACCATCTGTCCCATGATTTGCATGATCTTAGCATCACCAAACTCCATGATGACTAAGTTAAGAACCGTAAGATTGATCAAAAACCCTATAAAGTTTAAAAACAGGTACTTAGGAAACTTTTTACGTGTCTTTGTATTGTGATCTTTAAAGGTCCATTTTTTGTTGAGTTGGTAGTTTTGTGTGACGGCTACTAAAAAAGCGATCACTGAGGAGATATTGTAGTTTACATCTAAAAATGTGAGGCTTGAGAAGATCGCAATATTGGTCACAGACCCTAAAGCACCAACACCACCAAATTTTACAATCTTTTTAATGATCACACCATCTCCTGAAACTCTAAACAATACTTTACATGACTGCTCTGTTATAATGGTGCCATTATAGTAAAAATAATCTAACAGAGGTATTGATGGTAACAATTTACTTAGCCGGTCCAGATGTTTTTGAACCAAATGCACATGAAGTAGGAGAAAAGCTCAAAGCACTATGTCTCAGCTATGGCTTTGAAGGGCACTTTCCTCTTGACAATGAGATCTGTGTCGAGGGTACTCCTTATGAGTTAGCTAAAGCCATAAGAGAGGCCAACATCGCACTCATTCATAAGTGTGACATTGTCTTAGCCAACCTCAACCCTTTTCGAGGCATCGAACCAGACTCTGGCACCGTATATGAAGTGGGATATGCGCATGCCCTTGGCAAAAAAGTCTATGGTTATGCTAATGATCAAGATGAGATGATAAAACGCATTCAAAAAACTCAAAATCTAGCAGCAGATGCCAAGTACTGTCTTGATGAAAAAAGCATTGAAGATTTTGGACTCTCACATAACCTGATGATGCTTGATGTTGTCGTTACAAACGATGCAGAGGCTACGCTAGCCTACATCAAAGAGCATTTAAGCTAAACGCTACTTTGAGTGCGACTCATATTTGTAGAAGTAGTTCTCTAAAGCAAAACGTTTCTGCTTGTATCCATCTTTAGTTGTTGCCTTATCAAAGAGGTAAAGGTAATGTTTACACTCATTCTTATCGGCATCTTTATAGATAGGCTTAGTGAGTTGTAAAAAGCGTTTAACACTGATCTCTTTAGTGTAAAGTGCTCTCAATGAACCATATTTTTTCATCTCTTTTGTACGATACTTCGGCCATCTCGGTTTGACACGTAGACCATTTTCACCGATAATGACGGAGAAAAGATACTCTGCCTTTCCTGTTTTGACATTAGCCCAACAAGGGGGCAGTTCATTACCACCACTTTGATTAAGACGGCGTGTCAGGTAACTCACCTGCCCCTTAAGTATCTCTTGAGCATAAGCCAGCTCTTCAGCACTCATAGAACTGACCTCTTTAAGTAACTTCTCTAGCTTTTGGTTAGTAGCAATAAGCTCTTTTTCACGGACATTACTTTTATCAAGTTCCATCTGAGCATCTTCAAACTCTTTAAAGAGTGCCTTCATATCCTCAAGTGTCTTGATCGACTCTAGCTTCTTAAGAAGTGCCTCTTTTCGAGAGAGCTTGATCTTAAATGCTTCATCCATCTCTAAAAGTTTTACGTTTTGTTGATACGCTTCTAACTCTGTCTTTAAAGCTTCATTCTCAGCAATGAGTCGTGTTTGATTACTCAGCTCTTTAAAGATCTGTTGGGTATTGGCCTCATTGTCATCACCAAACTTAAAGCGCAACATCGCATCGATCATCTGCTCTGAAAGAGATTTAGAGATCTCTGCATAATGTTTCAGTGCATTATTTTCACGTACGACCCGCATCTTCTCCTCTTCGATTTTGGAGATCTCCGATGATTTTTGTACAGAGATAAAAGCAGAGATCAATAACAGTAGAAAAAAGAGCATCAAAATGATCTCAGTTAAGGTGATCCCAAAAAGAAAATCTCGGTTACCATTTTCATTAAACTGCATCTAGCTCTTAACCTTTAGGTAGTTTAACACTACCATGGTTTTGCATCTTCTCTTTGAGTGATCGTGGAGCTTCTCGCTCCTCTTTACGGACAACCTTTTCTGTTGAAGAAGTAGCAGACTCTTTTGCAGTTGAGACCGGTCGCATCTTAGTGATGACACTCTCTAAAAGACGTCGATTTTCAAAGATCATCTTCTGAATCAGCTGTTCATTCTTTTGATCTTGAGTACCAATAAAGCCTGTTAAAGATTTACTTAATGTATTCATGATCGCTTTAACAACTTCAGCATTAACATCTTCAGCTTTAGAGCCTATATTTGCAATGACCTTATTGTTCTGGACCATGATCTCATTAAGCATCTTCTCATTACCTGCTTCACGAGACTGTATAAAGCTATCGATCACTGCTTCATTCATTACGTTGAGCTTCTCAATGACTGTTGTTGATGTCTTATCACCACTCTCTATAAAGCTGTTGATCACTTTTTGGTTCTCACCTAAAAGACGTTCGATCAAGATCTTGTTTTGAAGATCTTTTTGCTCTATAAAACGTTCAAGTAGTTGACGATTTTTTGCTTCAAGATCTGCTGTTAATGTAGCCGCATTTTTCTCAAAGAGTCCATTGACTTCTGAGAAGATCTTTGGCAGTTCACGAACAAATCCATCAAAATTATGGATCACTTTACGCATTTCCGTGTTTGAGTTGGCAATACTACCGGCCGAGGCACCCATAGAGTCATTAAACTCTTTGATCCACTTGTCACTATCTTTGATCGATGTCTGAAAGCTTGTGATCGAAGCTTGTGTCTGCTCTTCATAACGGCTGTGGTATTCACTAATATTTTTATAGATCTGCGCCACACGCTCTTCTTGCTTTTGATGTACCAAATCCATATCATCATAGATCTTCTCAAAGATATTGTTGATCGAGTTTTGATCTAAACTCTCTACAAGACGTTCATTATACTGTTCGACTGACTTTAGTGTCTGCTCGATAAAGAGGTTGACCTTATCATCAATCACATTGGAGAAGGTCTTGGTTTGATCAATACTATGACCAATATGATCATTAAGCATCTGTAGCTTTTCCATGATCATAAGGTTAAAACTCTCAATATTTGATCCAATATTGGGTGCAAAACTAAGAAGGTATATACGCATCGAAAGACCTGCGATCGTTGTTGATATCGAAACACCGAACTGACCGATCAAAGAGGTTAAAAGACCACCAGCAAGCATATTACTCGATAAGATATATAACGATGTCGCAAGGGAGATCAAGGTAAAGAGAAAACCTAAGTAGTAGTTTGAATCTGCAAACTGCTCATTCGTCAAAAGCTCACGTTCAACGATCTTTTTACCAATCGTAAAGTAAGTAACCATCACCGCTATTGTCATGGTCACCGAGATATAAGACATCCCATAAAAGCTTCCCAACATGATAAAGAAGATCCCCGCAAGTAGTGCTACCACAAAGAGGTGTTTGATCTGTATCTTCTCTAAAAATGTTCCGTTATCACTGTTTTTTCTAAAAGCCATCTCTATCCATCTGTCATTTTAATCGTCTCAATATTAGCACTCATACTACTCAAGACATTAACCCAAAAGTTTACATAACTTTTAGATTGTAGTGACTCTAAATGGTCACGACGTACGATCACCAAGTCTATATCAACACCTTCAAGGTCTGTTCTGATCTTAACATAAGGAGGTGAGTCTACAAAATGTTCTAATGATGCTCTTTTTGTCTTAAAAAACGATAGATTTTCAGAATTTTGAATCAGATCAGAGATGATCGTGATCTTATAGGTATGGTTATCATCTTTAACATAAGGCAAGGCAAGATTATTAACGATCTGTATGGTCTCTAATATAGGAGAGTGATCACTGGTGTAATCACCACTAATACTTTTTATCTTAGACATAAGCGGTTTATAAAAACGTTGTTGCCAACGCTTTTTAAAGAGCTTAGGATTAGAGTATATCTCACTTTTACCTGCACCATCACCAGGATTACAAAGTATCAGTTCTGCTTTCATATCACTTGGTAAAGTGTTGTTGATAAAGTAGAGTTGTAACTGCTCATCCATACTCAGATGCTCTACTACATCATTGATAACATGTTTGATCTGTTGGACTTGAACCGCATTATAGTTGTCACTCATATCTAAGATCATAACATGGGTATCAAAGTTTCCATCAACACGACACATCGTCTCTTTATCATGTTCAACACCACGGTTAAAAGCGATAAAAACAGCAATGGCAATCAGTAGTGAGACAACGACTCCGATGATAATATAACCAAGTTTGTCGTTTTTTGCCTTTTTTGAACGTTTACGCATGCTCACCATCCAAGTCTGACTCACTACCAAGTTCAGCGATCACACTTTTAAGTGTTGCATTAATCTTTAGTTTTTGTTCACCAATGATATGAGGAAGTTCTAACACCTCTTTTTGGTACTGTACAAGATCCTCTTTAAACTGTCTATCAATGATAATGATCTCATGATCTTCATCTAAGATTTCACGTTTATTAAAGTATGCTGGGGCTTCATCTTGACGGTTATCATTGTTAACCTCTCTGTAGAGTCCTAACATTGCATTGTAAGTATTGTTGAGGTAGTTATAGTACTCTTTATAATGATCTTGAAGTTTTTGTCTAAAGATCGGAACTTCAGTCAACTCTTGCATAATCACTTTTGAAGTCATTTGGCGTGTCTCAAGCTTATTAAGAATACTATTTGATGAACTTTCGATCTCTTCAAGTAACTCCTCTTTAAGCTCAGAAAAGTCCATTAAAGCCTCTTGATACTTACGATCAAGATCACCATACGTCGGATAAGAGTCGTCCATCTTGTAAAAATCCATAAAAGCGATCAAAAATGAAAAAAGCCCCACAAGTACTAAGATAATAGAGTCAAACTCATTAAGTCCAAACGGGTTTTGCGTAAATGTGATGATTGAGTTGACATAAGCATTATCAGGATCAATGCCTAACTGTACGCGAAGATGTCCTACCAATAGGTTAAAAAGTAAGATGCCGATAAAGGCAATGAAGAGCAGTACCATCGTTCCATACTTTAAAGCGGGACTTTGGGCATGAAGGTTAAGACGCTTGACAAGGTGCGAACCTAAAAAGTAGGCAAAGGTCATATTGATGATCGAGATGATCAAAGCTTGTGAAGCACCACCAATAAGACCCAACTCATTACCTTTGGCAAAAAAGTAGGAGTTTAAAAGTGTCTCACTCAGTAAGATCAACATAATAATACCGATATAGAGTATCTTAGAGTTTGGATACGACGCCTCTCTCGTGATTTTATTGGCCTCTTTAAAGCTTAAAAGATCTTTCTTACGAACACTATACTCATTCTTAACCTCTTTAATACGCTGTTTCGCAGCCTCTTGAAAAGTGGTGATGTTCTGCATAAACTCTTCACTGGCATACTTTGCCTCAGTCAATGTCGTAGTGATATCACTCACACGCATCGCCATATGATCATAAGAAGCGATCTTTTTATAGATCTCTTGTTTAACACTTGAGAGTCTATCTGTAAAAAAGACCTGTATCTTCTGTTCATTAATATCAAGATAAGTACTACTACTTAAAGGTTTGTTCTCTCTTGCTTGTTGTTTAGCTAAGGCAACGATATTGAGTTGTTCTTTAAGATCATCAAAATCATACTGCTCAAAGAGTGCATCACTGTTGTCTGTTTTTCTTCTATGTTTGGCCACGATATTCCTAACGCTCACAATATAAAAATCTTTATATTATAAAATTATTTAATAAGCCATACATTTTACAATGCTAAAGTTTAAGATTTAATGTAGTGAACTGGATTTTCTTTAATAAAAGTAGATTATGGAAGTAAACACACCCGTTATTAGGGCATATAGTCGTGTTTTAAAGCTTCAAGATAATGTTTGACATTTTCAAGATGTACCTGCAATGTTTTTTGGTTATCACGGTGTTGAATCGCCGCATAGAAACTAATCAAAGCAGATGAGATACCACCCGATCCTAATGTTGAAGAGGTTCCCGTAATGGTATGTACAATCACTTCAATACGCTGGATATCTCCACTTAAGATACCACTTTGTATATGTGTAATCTCAGACTCAATAGCATCTATAAGATCCACTACAAAAGCATCCGCCTCACTTTTTTCAAGCCCCATCTCAGTTACAGCACGATCATTATCAAAGGGAGGATACTCTTTAGTTGGGATGATGACATCAACTTCTAGGACCTCTACACTTTTTTGTTGATCATCATTAACCTGTTTGGCATATTCATCTAACATACTTTTTAAAGAGAGTGATTGGGATTCAGGACTTTTAGGTTTTTCAAAACGTTTTGAGGTCACGAGAGAGTAGATAATAAGAATGACTAAAATAACAATCGCTATAGCTAATAATATCGTCTCTTTATCATTCATTGTAAGCTCTTATCTATCAAAGTTCGTTAAAAGGGCCTTCGACCCTTTAAGCGTAACTTGATTGTTTAATGTAACCGTAAATTTACTATAACAAAACTAAATAATTGCTAAATATCGTAATGTAACGGTTGAAAAGATTGGTCAAGTTCTGACAACTTTAGTGAAAAAAGCTTTTTGACTTTTTCATAAACGTCAAGCCAAAAGTACTCTAAAACTACACTAGCACCTACATTACCTTCGATCTTACACAAAGTACCTTCAAGCGTTTCAATGATCTCTAAAACCGTAATGTCGTTGGCAGAACGTGCCAACTTATAACCACCATTAGCCCCACGTGTACTGCTTAAGAGTCCCCCTTTTCGTAAGGCAGAGAGAAGCTGTTCTAAATAAGCATGTGAGACCTGTGTCATCGCTGCGATCTCTTTGATCTGCATTGCACGTGAACGCGGCGCATGAGAAAGTACATGCATCGCAGCTAAGCCATAAACACCTCTTGTAGAGATCGCACTCATCACAGACGCTCCGGAACAAATTTTCTATAAATGAAGTAGATCTTACAACCTATGCAGTAAGCAAATAACAACTCTAGAGTAAGACAAAAGAGAAAAATCCCTGCAAAAAGATACATTGCAAGTGTCAATCCACTCAGATAAGCACTTAACGTCAAGATAACAAAAGCCAGACCAAAGTGCGCTGCAAGGCGTTTCGCCCCAGCATCTGTCATCTCACGTTTAAGATGAAACAAGTTTTGTAAATGTATAGAGAGGTATTGGATCGGACTAAAACTCTTTTTTCCATATAAACGAATCATAAAATCAATCGCTAAAAAAAGCAACAAAAGGGGATCAGGAAACAGTATAAAAAGGGTTAACACTACAAACACACTCAGGGCATTTAAACGGGCTATTGTCCCATCTATCTGTCGAAATGCCAATGGACAAGCTTGTGACATCTTGGCTCCTTTTATAATAGTTTTTTATATCTACATGTTGCATCTTATGCCAATAACTTCACAAAGTCAACTATCCTTACTTGTTTACTCAAGATAATTATATTAATCTATTAATCAGATAGATATCACACGTTCTTACATCACTAAAAAAGAGGATTTTAAAAGAGAGAAGCGTCCCTTGTAAAAGGTTATGCTTTTGGGCTGAAGTACGTTCTTACTTCAGCCATTCAAGTTAGGGTAATACTTAAGAGATGGCTGCTAACACAACAGCTTTTGCATCATCTTGAATACGTTCAAGATGCTCTTGTGAGATAAAACTTTCTGCGTAGATCTTATAGATATCTTCAGTACCAGAAGGACGTGCAGCAAACCAACCATTGGCTGTCACAACTTTTAGACCACCAATAGCAGCACCATTACCTGCCGCTTCAGTATAAACATGCTCGATCTTCTCACCTGCTAAAGTATCGCTCGTGATATCTTTGGCACTCAAAGATTTTAAAGCTGCTTTTTGCTGTGGCGTTGCAGCGGCATCAATACGTGCATAATATGATGTACCATGTTGTGCTTGTAAGACTTTGTACAGATCACTTGGATCTACTTTAAGACGGACCATCATCTCAACAGCCAAAAGGTTCAGGATAATCCCATCCTTATCTGTTGACCATGGTGTTCCATCCATACGTAAAAATGAAGCACCTGCACTCTCTTCACCACCAAAAGCCAGTTCATGATGGCTAAGACCATCAACAAACCACTTAAAACCAACAGGTGTCTCATAGATCTCTCTGTTAACAGAAGCCGCAACACGATCGATCATAGAACTAGAGACTAAGGTCTTACCCACTTTGAGTTTACTACTCCACCCTGCTCTGTGTGTAAAGAGATACCAGATGGCTACAGAGAGATAATGGTTAGGATTAATAAGACCTGTCTTTGTCACAATACCATGACGATCAAAATCAGGATCATTTCCAAATGCCAAGTCATAGTTATCTTTTTGTGCAATAAGTGAAGCCATTGCATCAGGAGAAGAGCAGTCCATACGTACTTTGCCATCATGATCACAAGACATAAATGAGAACGTTGGATCAACCCTATCATTGATGATTTGAAGGTTTAGACCATAGATCTCATTGATCTTTTTATAGACTTCTATACCCGAACCACCTAAAGGATCAACACCGATCTTAAGATGTGAATGTGCTAAAACATTCATATCGATCACCTCTGGAAGTTTCTTGACATAAGGCGTTATAAAATCCATCTCTTCTATAAGAGGCGTCTCTTGAAGCGCTTCTACAGTGACCTTTTTTACACCTACTAGGTTTGTTTCTAAATACTTATTTGCTCCATTTTCGATCTGCGCTGTTGCATCATCAGCAGCAGGACCACCATGTGGCATGTTGTACTTAAACCCACCATCTTGAGGGGGATTGTGTGAAGGGGTGATAACAACACCATCACACAACCCTGTACTTGTTTTGTTTGCTTCTATGATGGTAAATGAGATGACTGGTGTTGGTGTATACCCACCCTCTTTGGCAATGACAACTTGAACATCATTAGCAACCAAGACCTGAAGTGCTGATTGTTGTGCTGGCATTGAAAGCGCATGGGTATCAATACCCATATAGAGTTTACCTTTAATATTGTGGGCACTACGGTAATCACAAAGTGCTTGTGTGATCGCAAAGATATGCGCTTCATTAAAACTGTTGTTAAAAGAGCTACCTCTATGTCCTGAAGTTCCAAAAACAACACGTTGTTGGCTTTTTTCACTATTGATTCTATTGGTATAGTATGCACTAACCAGTGCAGGGATATTGACTAACGCTTCAGGGCGTACAAGTTTTGATGCATTTTCATGTCGCATTAACGATCCTTATATAGTGTTATTGTTTAACTAATACTATTAGTTTAACAGAATTTAAAAGCATAAGTTATTATTATCTGTTACTCTTATTTGCTTTTATTAAGGAGCATTATAATAGTTAAGAAGCGAAATAGATTGCAGATATTTTAGGTGTTGTAGTGTAGTACAAGAGATGTGATTGATATCATTACCTTAGGTATGATATCAATCACTAAGGCTTTTATTAGCGGCGTGTAAGTTTAACACCCATCTCCATGTGTGTTGTGTAAGGGAACTGATCAAAAGTCGCCATAGCATCGATCTGATGGGTTTGGGTTAGGATCTCAAGATCACGTTTTAGTGTCTCAGGATTACATGAGATGTAGAGTATATGTTCATGACGCATCGCAAAACGACAACTCTCTTCATCCATACCCGCACGAGGAGGATCAACAAAGATGCTACTTAGTGTATAACTCTTTAAGTCGATCTCTCTCATGCGTCTAAACTCACGTACCCCATCAAGTGCTTGGACAAACTCCTCTGCACTCATACGGACAAACGCTATGTTAGTGACACCATTAAGCTCCATATTACGCTTAGCAGCATTAATACTTGACTTTGAGATCTCTGTAGCTAACACCTTCTCAAACTGTGAAGCAAAGGGAATGGTAAAGTTACCTGCACCACAATAAAGCTCTAACAGATCACCAGTTATACCTTCAAACTGCTCCAGTGCCCAACCAACCATCTTCTCGTTAACACGGGGGTTTGGCTGGGTAAAACTGTTCTCTATCTGCTTAAAACGGTATGTTTTATCTTGGATTTTGAGTGTCTCGATGACAGCATCTTCACCTAAGACGACCTTCTGCTTACGTGAACGTCCAATCACTTTAATACCATACTCCTGAGCCAATGCAGTAGCTTGTTGTTGCCACGCATCATCGAGACGTCTATGGTAAAGCATAGAGATGGCAATATCACCATCACTGCTACTTAAAAAGTCTAAACCAAAGAGTTTAAAGCCCATATCTAAAGCTTTGATACTCTCTAAGAGTGGCCACATCAACTTCTCTATAGGCTCAATGACCATAGGACACTCTTCAATGAGCACCATATGAGCACCCTTTTCCATCGGGTTCATAGCGTAGTGGATCTCATCATCCATATGCCATATCTTAAACTCTGCTCTGGCTCTATAGTGGCTATCTTCAGAGTAGAAAGGTTTGATATCACTGCTATAAGTAGCCTCAAAAAGTTCATGGATCGCATCACTTTTGATCTGATGTTGGCGTTCATATCCACCCTCATGCAATTTACAACTTCCACATATACCAAAATGTTTACAATCCATCTCTTACCTCACCCATTTTATTAGGCGCAATTTTACCCAAAGCTCTTTGATAAAGAGGTTGTTACAGTAGTAACGCGCATCAAGCCATCTTAAAAGGTTAAATTTTGCTCTTTTTTGATGATTAAAAGTTTTTAGAAACTATCTTTTAACTTCTTTAGATAAAATAAGCAGGTAAATAAGCTTCTATATACAAGGTCTCAATTATGAACAATCAACTCTCTATCGTCATCTTAGCTGCAGGTAAAGGCAGTCGTATGAAGTCACCTACTGCAAAGGTACTTCACAAGATCAGTGGTAAGGCGATGCTCTTTCACTCCATCAAGGCTTCATTAGAGCTAACAGATGATGTCATCGTTGTTGTTGCTCACCAAAAAGAGGCGGTCATCGAAACTATGAATGAGGATTTTGACAATGTTACCTTTGTTGTTCAAGATGCTGATAATTTTCCAGGTACAGGTGGTGCTGTCATGGGCATCAAACCACGTTATGCGAAGGTCTTAGTTCTTAATGGAGACATGCCACTCATCACCGCCCAAGCACTCAATGGTTTTGTAGAGAGTAACTCTGAGATCGTCATGAGTATCTTTAACCTAGAAGATCCATCTGGTTATGGACGGGTTGTCATTGATGAACATGGTGTACAACGCATTGTAGAGCAAAAAGATGCTTCAGAAGCAGAGTTACGTATTGGCTCTGTCAATGCAGGGATCTACAGTTTCAAATCATCTGTCTTAGAGAAGTACATCCCTCAACTTAGTAATGACAATGCCCAACAAGAGTACTACCTCACAGATATCATCGCTATGGCCAAACAAGATGGGATCAACATTGAACCTTTAGAGGTCGATGAAGAGCACTTTAAAGGGGTCAACTCTAAAAAAGATCTTGCAGAAGCCGAAGAGATCATGCAGAGACGTATTCGTGAGTATTGGATGGGTGAAGGTGTTATCATGCAACTTCCTGAGACCATCTACATCGAAGAAGGTGTCATCTTTGAAGGGGAATCTATTGTTGAAAATGGTGCCCGTATTTGTGGTAATTCTAAGATCATCAACTCACACATCAAAGCACACTCTGTTGTAGAAGATTCACTCATGGTTAACTCTGATGTTGGACCTATGGGCCATTTACGTCCACTCTCATCACTCACCGATACACATATTGGTAACTTTGTAGAGGTCAAGAAGTCTACACTAACAGGGGTTAAAGCAGGACACCTTAGCTACATTGGTGATGCCGAAGTCGATAGTGGTACCAACATCGGTGCCGGTGTTATCACCTGTAACTACGATGGAAAGAAGAAGTACAAGACTATTATTGGTAAAAATGTTTTTGTCGGTTCAGATACACAGATCGTAGCACCCTGTACCATCGAAGATGATGTTATGGTTGCAGCAGGTACAACCCTCACCAGTGAAAGAGTTGCTTCTGGTGTCTTGGTACTTTCACGTGCCAAACTCAAAACCATCACCAACTTCTACTACAAATTTTTCAATAAGGCAAAATAGTGATCATCCCTGAAAATCTGTTAGAAGGTAAAAAAGTTCTTTTAGGTGTTAGTGGTTCAATTGCTGCTTATAAATCACTAGAGCTGGTACGTCATCTTGTCAAAGCGGGAGCACAAGTCAAAGTCGTCATGAGTGAGGCTGCTAAAAAGTTTGTGACCCCACTTAGCTTTGAAACACTTTCACGTCACCGTGTTTTGGATGACGTTAGTGAGTCATGGGCAGATGATCACAACCACATCAAAGCAACTGAATGGGCAGACCTGTTCATCATCGCTCCATGTACAGCCAATACTATTGCTAAACTCTCCAATGCTATTGCAGATAACATGTTATTGCAGTGTGCACTAGCCTACCCAGGTACCAAACTCATCGCCCCATCAGCCAACACTAACATGATCAACAACCCTATCACTCAAGGTGCGATTAAGATGCTCAAAGTCTCAAACTACGAAGTTTTAGAGACACAAACCAAAGAGTTAGCCTGTCAAACAGTTGGTGATGGTGCTATGGCCGAACCCTTAGAGATCTTCTACGCAGCAACACGCCAACTTCTTAAAGAGCCTTACTGGAGTGACAGAATGGTCATCGTCACAGGAGGAGGAACAGTCGAGAAGATTGATGATGTACGTTACCTCTCAAACTACTCTAGTGGAAAGATGGCCTCAGCACTTGCCACAGCACTTTACTTCAAAGGGGCAGATGTTAATCTTATCTCTACACGTAGAGAAGATGATATGCCTACACACATCCATAGGATTGATGTAGAAGATTCTACTGAGATGCATGAGTACTTAGTCGACTCCATTCGTATCTCCAAAAAGGGGAAGATGTCCAAACCAAGCCTTAGCTCATCTGATGCCATGGCCTTGATCCAAAAAGAGCCGTACTTGTTTATGGCAGCAGCAGTGAGTGACTATCTTCCTGCCTACGCGCAAGAGGGCAAACTTAAAAAAAGTATGTTGGGTGAGACGTGGAACCTTGAACTTAAACAGAACATTGACCTTCTCTCGCATCTTGACAAAGAGGGGATCAAGACCATCGCATTTAAAGCAGAGATGGATGCCAATGATGCACTTCAAAATGCTTCTGCACTGATCGATGCTAAAGGGGTCGATGCTGTCTGTTTAAATCTTCTTCAAGATAGCAGTAGCTTTGGTACAGAGACAAACCAGATCGATTTTATCACTGCAAACGGTATAGAGAAGCTTCCTCTTGATGACAAACTGACACTCTCTCTTAACATCCTCCAAAAGGCAGCCGCATTATGAACCAACCCAAACATATTGCTATGATCATGGATGGTAATGGTCGCTGGGCAGAGCTCAAAGGCCTTAAACGGGTTAAAGGCCATGAAGCGGGTGCCGAGGTGGTGCGAGAGATCACTAAGTTCTGTTCTAAACATCCAGAGATCAAACGTCTAACACTTTATGCTTTTAGTACCGAAAACTGGAAACGTCCTAAGTATGAAGTCGAGTTTTTGATGAAACTACTCGATCGCTACTTACAAAAAGAGCTTGAAACCTACATGCAAAATGATATTCGTTTTGAGCCTATAGGTGATCTTTCACAGTTTTCACGTCCCCTTTTAACAACCATCGAGATGGTCAAAGAGAAGACCAAGCACAACCGCGGGTTAGTACAATCTCTTGCCCTTAACTATGGAGCAAAAGATGAGATCGTTCGTGCAGTCAATAAGTTGTTAGCTTCTGATGTTTCTAGTGTTGATGAAGAGCGTTTTACCCAGCTCTTAGACTGTCCAGATGAGATCGACATCTTGATCCGTACAGGTGGAGATAAACGCATCTCAAACTATATGTTATGGCAAGTGGCCTATGCTGAACTCTTCTTTAGTGATACCCTTTGGCCAGACTTTAATGAAGAGGAACTCCTTAAGATCATTCAAGAGTTTCAAGGCATAGAACGCCGTTTTGGAGGGCTTAAGTAATGGAAGCATTAATCTTTTTTATCTTTGGAGCAACGATAGGCTCTTTTTTAAATGTGGTCATCTTTAGACTACCACGTGATGAAAACATCGCCTTTCCCGCTTCACACTGTCAAAGCTGTCATACCCCCCTAAAGCTTTACCATAACATTCCCATCCTCTCATGGCTTTTTCTTCGTGGTAAGTGTGGCTTTTGTCAAGAGAAGATCTCCATACAGTACCCTATCATTGAGATCCTCAGTGGTTTTGTTGTTATGGGAGTGATGATGAAGATCGGTCTCTCCTATTATGGTGCAGGTGTTAGTGCTGTCTTTTTGACCCTACTTACCCTCGCTATGATTGATTTTTACTACAAGATGGTACCGGACTCTCTTAATCTTTTAGCATTGACGCTGGCCATCTTTAGTGTTGCTGATTTGCAGATGGTTGGCATTAACTTCACCAATGCCCTCCTCTTAGCTGGTGGCTTTACCCTACTACGTTTCTACCTCTCATACTACCTCTTCGCACGTACACGTGCTTTTGTCAAACCAAGTAAAAAGCCTTCATGGGTTAAAAACTACAACCCTATGCCACTCTACTTTGAAGCGATGGGTGAAGGTGACATCATGGTCGCAGCTACGATGGGAGCTTTGATGGGTGTTCAACTCTCACTTGTGGCAGTCTTCTTATCTGCCATCTTAGCACTACCGGCTATGTTATTGGTCAGAGGTGATGATATGGAGAGTCAGCGTATGCCCTTCATCCCCTTCTTAGCTTTAGCTGCTTTTATTGTCTTTATGGCGGAGCCTTATGTACTTGAACTACTGAAAGTGTTGTATGCATAAACTACGTAGTTATATCATCGCCAACTTCTCATTATCGTTCTTTTCGATATTTTTACCCCTGTTTGCGATCGCTTCTGTCATCTTTATGATCAAGTTGGCGGCCTACACGGCCTACATCCAACTCAATGCCTTTGAGATGTTCAAACTTTTCTCATTTGTACTACCTGAACTCTTTTTTTATACGCTACCCATTACCTTTTTTGTAGCAGCAACTTTGGCACTTTTTCGTCTTTCTACTGACAATGAGATGGTGATCTTCTTCTCATTAGGGATTAAACCTTTTTACTTGATCAAAGTACTGCTTGTTCCTGCACTACTCTTAAGTACTTTACTTTTTTTTAACTTCTTCTTTCTCTTTCCGCATGCAAAGACCCTCTCTATCAACTTTGTTAAAGAGAAAAAATCAGAAGCAAAGTTCAACCTCTCTGCCTCTGAGTTTGGGCATAACTTTGGTTCTTGGCTCCTCTATATTGGCTCCACTAATGAGGACAAAAGCTTTGGCGATGTTGTCTTGTTTCATAAAGATAAAAAAGAGGAGATCGTCATAGGTGCCAAAACAGCAGAAGTGACCAATCAAGGCGGTCTCTTACAGCTGAAACTCAATGACGGCACAGGATATAGCTATACCATTGACTCTTTGACGCAGATGCAGTTTAAAACTCTTTTTATCAACAATATCTTACGTACCGACCAAAGGGATTATCTCAGTGCGTACGACTACTGGTTTAACAATGAACCTGACCTTCAAGTCATTCACACCAAAAAGTTTATAACAGACACCCTCCTAGCACTCTTTCCCGTATTGAGTCTATTTATGGTCTTAGCGATTGGTGTTGCACATGTTAGACATCAAAAGGGATATATCTATCTCTATCTTTTCTCTTCGATCATCTTGTACTTTGCAATGAGTCTTACCTTGCAAAATCACTTAGGTTACTACGCCATCATTACCGTCATAGTTGTTTGGTTGCTCTTGAGCTATACGCTGTATCATCAAAAAGTTTTAAAGAGATTTTGATGCGTGTTAAAATGACCATCGCCTATAATGGTGCCTCTTTTTATGGATCTCAAGTCCAAAAAGAGACAGAGATGACCATTAATGGCCAAATCGAAAAAGCCCTGCATCTACTACAAATTCCCGGCAATGTTCAAGCTTCAGGGCGAACAGACCGTGGTGTACATGCTTCACGACAAGTTTTACACTTTGATCTTCCTCAGTTTTGGAGTGACCTTAGCAAACTTAAAGATTCTCTTACACGGATTTTACCTTCTGCTATCGTTATAAGAGAGATCCAAGAGGTTGATGAGACTTTTCATGCCCGTTTTAGTGCCAAGAAAAGAGCTTATAGATATATCATCTCAACACAAAGCCCTAGCCCATTTTTAGCAGACCTCGTCACCTATGTGAACAGACTCGATCATCAAAAGATCAAAGAAGCCATCACCCTTTTTGAAGGTAAACATGATTTTAGTCAGTTTAAAAAAAGTGGCAGTGACACTACAGACTTTGTACGAGAGATCTACAAAGCTCGTATCTATCAACATAAAGGCTACACCATTCTCCACTTTGAGGCCAATGGTTTTTTACGTTCACAGATTCGTCTTATGGTCGGCTTTTTACTCAAGATCAGTGAGGGTACCTACACCAAAGAGATGTTACAAAAGCAGCTTAATAACACCGCAACTTATAAACTAAAACCTGCTCCACATCAAGGTCTCTACCTCTCTAATATTAAGTATTGATAGCTTCAGACTCAAGTTGATATGAGTCACTTACACTAAAGAACCCTTATAGTACTTGCATTATTTACTGAAGTTTGTTAAAATCACTCAAATTTTTACAAAGGAATTATTATGGCAAAACATCAATTTCAGACGGAAGTCAATCAACTCTTACAACTTATGATCCACTCTTTATACTCAAACAAAGAGATCTTTATTCGTGAGTTAGTCTCCAATGCATCAGATGCAATGGACAAACTCAACATGCTACACCTTACAGATGACGCGTACAAGGCACTAGACTTTACACCTCGTATCGACATCGCTCTAGACAAAGAGGCAAAGACCTTGACCATCAGTGACACAGGTATTGGTATGAATGATGAGGACCTTGTTGCTAACCTTGGTACGATTGCAAAGTCGGGAACCAAAGCATTCATGGAGAACCTCTCTGGTGATCAGAAGAAAGACTCTCAACTTATCGGTCAGTTTGGTGTTGGTTTTTACGCATCTTTCATGGTAGCAGATAGAGTAGAAGTCACATCTAAAAAAGCACTAGATGACAAAGCCTATACATGGATCTCAGCTGGAGATGGCGAATACGAGATCGTAGAAGCTCAAAAAGAGAGCTTTGGTACGACCATCGTCATGCACCTTAAAGATGATGAGAGCGAGTTCTTAGAAGAGCACCGCATCACGACCATCATCGAGAAGTACTCTAACCATATCCCTTTTCCTATTTTTATGGACAAAGAGAAGTTCATCCCTGCTGAGACTGATGATGACGGTAAAGAGACAAAGCCCTCTTCTACAGAGATCAATAATGAGCAGATCAATAAAGCCTCAGCACTCTGGACCATCTCTAAGAGTGAGTTGAATGATGATGACTACAAAGACTTCTACTCAAGCATCGCACATGACTCTCAAGAGCCATTAGCATGGATGCACAATAAAGCAGAAGGTGCTGTAGAGTACACAACACTCTTTTATATCCCATCTAAAGCACCTATGGACATGTACAGAGTCGATTATGCTCCAGGTATTAAACTCTACATCAACCGTGTATTCATCACAGATGATGATAAAGAGCTTATGCCAACATACCTACGTTTCTTACGTGGTGTCATCGACTCTGCTGACCTTCCACTCAACGTCAGTCGTGAGATCTTACAGTCTAACCCAGTGATGAGTAAGATCCGTAATGCCTCTGTTAAAAAGGTCCTTTCTGAACTCGCTAAGATGATGAAGAAAAACAAAGAGAAGTATGCTGACTTCTACAAAGAGTTTGGTAATGTTCTTAAAGAGGGTCTCTACTCTGACATGGGTAACCGTGAAAAAATCTTAGAGCTTCTTCAGTTTAACAACCTCAACTCAGATGAGAAGACAACCCTTGTAGAGTACATTGAAAAAGCTGATAGTGAGAAAAAAGAGATCTACTATATCTCTGCAAAGATGGATCTTGCCATCTTAAAGAACTCTCCAACATTAGAGCGTTTCAAAGCTAAAGGTATTGATGTCCTTGTAATGAACGAAGAGATCGACACTATTGTCATGCCAATGATCACAGACTACAAAGAGTATAAGTTTGTTAATGCAGCTGATGCCGTTCTTGATGACTCTGAAGAGGCTAAAGAGAAAGAAGAGGAGCTTACTAAAGAGTATAGCCCTCTTGTAGAAGAGTTCAAAAAAGAGCTTGGCGAACAAGTTAGCAAAGTGGAGATCACAACTGAGCTTACCAACTCTCCAGTCGCACTTAAGATCGATAAAGAAGATCCAAGCTATATGATGGCTCAGATGATGCAACAGATGGGTCAGAGTGCTGAGATGCCTCCGATTAAGCCGATCTTACAGATCAATCCAAATCATGAGATCCTAGAGAAGCTCAAAAACTCAGCTGACCAAAACCTGATCAATGATGCAGCACATGTTCTTCTTGACCAAGCCAAACTCTTTGATGGTATGGAACTTAGTGACACAGCAGATTTTGTAACACGTCTTAACCGTATTATGAGCAAAGCCCTATAAACACTTCTATGGCACCCTTAGGGGTGCTTTTACAACCCTTTATCCCTTCAAAAATCACTCAAACAAGTACAAAAACTACTAATATCGTCTTTAATAGACATCATCCATATCAAAGTCATCCATCTCTGAATCAGGAATTGAATCTATAGAATCAGGATTGACTTCAGCACTCTTAAAATCATAATCTTTTGTCTGATAAAAAGTTTGCTCTTGTGCATACTTTTGCTCTTTTTGTATCTCTTTTTGAATCTGCTTTTGAGTTCTCATACTTCTTTCATCTGTATCTGATGCAAAAAGAGATGCACTAAAAACGATAGTGAGTAGTAACAGTTTTCTCATAGTAACCCCTTCATAAAATATATACAAATTATACATACTTATATTAATAATAATTTTGATTTATCTCATATTAATATGAGATTGAGATTAATACCAAAAATACTCATAAAAGTACACGCACGCTATCTCTTAAAATATAAAGCTCAAAATCAAGATGAACTGAGTTTTGTAAAGCAAAATCTCTCTTTTGATATAATGTCATTAGCAAGGAGCTACTATCTCAACAGAACATTCAAATAATCCTCTTCACGGTTATACACTTAAACACATCCTTAACACACTTGTCGACCACTATGGCTTTGAAAGACTCGATGAGCTTGTTCGTGTCAACTGTTTTAACACAAACCCTACTATTAACTCTTGTTTGAAGTTTTTACGTAAAAATGAGTGGGCACGTAAAAAAGTAGAACTCCTCTTTATCAATCTTATGAACTCACCCAAATATAGAGACAAAGAGGCGTAAAAAGCACACTTCTCTTTATTTCGCTATAATTTCACTTATATTTACTGCACTTGACTCACAAGCACGCTCTCAAGGAAAACTTCATGTCTATACCTCAACTCAAACGCCATAACCACCGTGTTCACCCTTGTGAACGTCAACAAAAGCTTCCTCTTTTAAAATTTTTACTTGAAAAGTATGCGGACCAAAAAGTCTTAGTCATTGCAGTAGCTGATCTTAGTGCCCTTGAACTCGACTTCGATAATGTTACTTTGATCAATGATGCCCAACTTGCAGAGCAACCTGAACTCTCAGCAGATATCATCATCTCTCTTGATCTCTCTAGTTCTGCAGAGCAGTATCTTGAGCGTCTTAAGCATACCTCGCAGATGGCACTTATCTTGGCAAACGAGCAAGAACAACTCAAGCTTTATGACATTGAAAAGATCATTGGTCGTTCTTTGAACAAAGAAGATATTGAAGGCTTTGAGATCGTCTCTAAACAAGTCAAAGATGCTGAAGAAGCAGCAGTTGCTGCGGTTCAACAACAACTCAAAGATAAAAAACCCTTTAAAAAGCGTGAAGATCGCAGTTACGATAAAAACAAGAGCTTTGACAAAAATAAGAGCTATGACAAAAATAAAAGCTTTGATAAGAACAAAAACTTCCCTAAAAAAGAGGGTGATTTCAAGAAAAAAAGTGGCGGTAAATACTTAGGCAAAGATGAGAATGGCAAACCCATTTTTTCATCAAAAGATAAAGAGCGTAACCACCGTTACGATGGTACACCAAGAAGCGAACAAGAGAAACGTGATAACAGTAAACCTTACGGTAAAAAAAGTGGACGAACCATCAAAATCCCTCTCGCTAAACATAAAAAAGACTAAACCTACTGACTTACTCAATTATTGCCTATTTTTTGGGTAAAAGTTGAGCTTTATCAACCCTTTTCACAACAAAATTATCCTATAATTTCAGCAAATTTTACAAGGCCATGCATGAGCACAACTTACACACCCTATGAAGAGATCGACCAAGACGCCCTCCAAGAAGACATTGATGCTATAAAAGAGACCATCGGAGCACCTACACAAGAGGACTTTGACCATCTTCTCAAACTAGAGCGTTGGGGTAGAAATGCTACTTATGCAGGTTTTGCTATCATCTTGATTCTTGCTATTTTTGATATTGAAAATGGCTTTGCCTTTTGGTTTTTAGCCATACTTTCAGCTGTTTTAATTGGTCTGGCTAACACTTCACGTTGGGCCAATGTCACCCACCCTATCTTGCATGGTGCTTACGACAAAGTTCCAGGTGTCCCTTTTCGTTATACCAAAGCAGGTTATGCTCGTGGTACAAGACGTTATGTAGATTGGCTAGACTGGATCAAGCCAGAAGCTTGGGAGTATGAGCATAACATCATGCACCACTATCACCTAGGTGAAGATGAAGATCCTGATAATGTTGAGAACAATACACAGTGGCTTCATGAGATGAAGGTTCCAATGTTTGTAAAATACCTTGGAGTTTTTCTTCTTGCTGCTATGTGGAAACTCTCTTACTACGCACCGAACACCCTTTTGATCTTAGGAAACAAAGAGCGTCGTAAACGTAAAGAAGAGCCACTTACTAACTATGCTTGGGACTTTTTTAGCGAAAATGGTTTTACCCTATGGAAAGATTTTATCTTACCTTATGGTATCGTCAAGTTCTTGGTCTTTCCCCTTCTTTTTTTACCGTTTGGTACAGAAGCGATGTACAGCGCCTTCATCATCATGCTTATGGCTGAGATCGTAGCCAATCTTCACTCATTTTTAGTGATCGTGCCCAACCACTCTGCTGATGACATCTACCGTTTTAGCGAGCCTCATAAGTCTCAAGGTGAGTTCTACCTGCGTCAGATCATGGGAAGTGTTAACTACTGTACGGGTTCTGACCTTATTGACGCATCACAAGGCTTTTTGAACTACCAAGTAGAACACCACCTCTTTCCAAACCTGCCACTCTCTCAGTACCAAAAGATGCAGCCTATTGTCAAAGATATCTGTAAAAAGTACAACTTAGAGTACCGCCAAGAGAATGTCTTTAAACGCGTTAAGATGACCGCTGACCTTATGGTTGGAAAGACACAAAACCTTCGTGTAGATGGTGTCTAAACAGCCCTAATATGCACACCCTCCCCATTGATGACGTCTTAGAAGAACTCAAGCGTCATCTTTTACACCAAAACCGTCTCCTCTTACAAGCACCACCAGGAGCGGGTAAAACTACACGTATTCCCCTCGCCCTCTTAGATCAACCTTGGATGCAAGATAAAAAGATCATTATGTTAGAACCCCGTCGTCTCGCAACTAAAAACGCAGCGCTACAGATGGCACGTCTACTTGGTGAGAAGGTTGGCCAAAGGGTGGGCTACCATATTCGCTCTGATAAGATGGCCTCAGCTCAGACCAAAATTCTGGTGGTCACAGAGGGGATCTTAACACGGATGTTACACTCGGACCCCGCTTTAGAAGAGGTAGCATTAGTGATCTTTGATGAGTTTCATGAACGTAACTTACATGGAGATCTGGCTCTTGCTCTTAGCTTAGAGTCACAAAGCTTACTCAACGAATCGCTCAAGATCATGGTGATGTCAGCAACACTCTCTAGTAATACACTCTCGCAACGTTTAGAACATCCCCCTCTTGTACTCTCTCAAGGACGTAGTTTTGATGTAGCACTTCACTACCTTAAAGCTCAAGAACGTCCACTTTTAGCTAAAGATATTGTCTCCTTAACCCTCAAGACGATCCAGCATTGTCTTCAAAATCACACCGGCTCTCTTCTTGTCTTTTTGCCAGGAGCCAAAGAGATCAGAGCTGTTGAGAAGAGACTCCTTACATCAGCAACGCCTGAGCTTATCATCGCGCCACTCTATGGTATGTTAGAGAAAAAAGCTCAAGAGCGCGCCATTGCTGCTACACCGAAAAACCAACGTAAGATCGTCTTAGCCACCAATATTGCAGAGTCTAGCCTCACCATCGAAGGGATCACAGTTGTCATCGACAGTGGGTTTGAACGCCTCAATAGCTTCAGTAGTGACAGCGGTATGAACACCCTCTTAACCCAACGTATCACCCAAGACTCAGCCATCCAACGTGCTGGGCGTGCAGGCCGACTCAGTGAAGGGAGTTGTTACCGACTTTGGCATGAAAATACCCCACTCAAAAAGCATACCCAAGCGGAGATCTTGAGAAGTGATTTGACCCCTATGGTCTTAGAGCTTTGTGCTTGGGGTATGAAAGATATATCAGAAGGTATCTGGCTTGATCTGCCAAGTGAACATAACATCATCTATGCACAAACGCTTTTACAACAGCTCGATGCCATTGACACTAACTTAAATATCACACCACATGGAGAAGAGATCTTAAAACTTGGTCTGCATCCTCGCATGGCCCATATGATCTTGAAAGCTAAAGCAGTTCAACTCACTTATACTGCGACCCTTATTAGTGCCCTTTTAGAAGAGAGAGAGCTGCTAAAAGGTATGCACATTGGTGCTGATCTTACGCTACGACTTGAAGCGCTTAAAGAGCCCTCTGCATCTGTGGATAGACAAGCACAAAGCCTCATCCTTCAAAGTGCCCAAACCTACTTTCAACGTTCTGGTGTTCAAGAGGAAAAGAGAACCATCGTACCTGAGATGTGTGGTCTTTTACTGGCCTTTGCCTACCCCGATCGTATTGCTCAGGCTCGTGATCTTGTCCATGGACGTTACCTTCTTAGTGGCTCAAAGGGGGCGCGACTCCACCAAGATGATAGCCTCATCAAAACACCCTACTTAGTAGTAGCCCGCCTCTCTGCGCAAGAGGCAGATGCACAGATCTATAGTGCTGCACCCATAGCTTTGCATGATCTACAAAAATATTTTTCACACCATATTAGTGAAGAGGTATCTGCCCAAGTCAATCTTAAAGAACAGCGCCTTGAAGCCAGAGTGATCAGACGTTTGGGTGCATTAGTCTTAAGTTCTGAACCTACCAAGAAGGTATCCCAACAAGAGCTGACACAGCTACTCTTAGCCACCATTAAAGATGAAGGTCTTGCACTACTTAAACACTCTAAAGAGGCCAAAGCACTGCAAGAGCGTGTCACCTTTGTCAACCACCATCAACCTAAAACACTACCACGACTCGATGAATCCTACCTTCTTCAAACACTTGAGCTCTGGCTTCTGCCTTACGTCAGTGATATTAAAAGCTACAAAAGCCTTATCAACCTTGATCTCTACCCTATTTTTTCTGCAATGCTAAGTTTTGAAGAGCATCAGACTTTAGAGACCCTAGCCCCACAAAAGATTCAAGTCCCTAGTGGCTCAAAGATCAAGATCAACTACGAAGTTGTTGAGACCCCCACACTTTCGGTGCGACTTCAAGAACTTTTTGGATTACACCAGACACCACTTCTACTCAACAATACGGTGGCATTGACCATCACACTGCTCTCTCCTGCACACCGCCCTATGCAGATCACTAAAGATTTAAAAAGCTTTTGGGAAAACACCTATGACGAGGTCAAAAAAGAGCTTAGAGGAAAGTACAAAAAGCACTATTGGCCAGATGACCCGTTTGACGCCGAAGCAACCCGCTTTACCAAACCAAGAAAAAAGTAACATGACCTTTTCATAACACCATTCATGTTATAGTCTCGCTATCTATTTGACTTAAAAGGCTTCATATGAAACGTCTACTTTTCATCATAGCGATTTTCTTTTATACTCTTTCAGCACAAAACAACTACTCTACCCAATCCAATTGGCTACTTGACACCAAGACAGATGCACAAAAATTTAAAAAGATTCAAACGCAATTCAGAGGCTTTGACTTGGCTATGGTTGAAGTGGGCTACCGTTTTAACACCTTCTACTTTGCCCTACAAGATCAAAATTATGACTTAGCACACTACCAACTCGATAAGATTAAAAAAGCTATCAAAAATGGGGTAGAACGTCGAGAAAAACGTCAAAAAAACAGTGAACTTATGTTTTTAAACAAACCCTATCAAAATATGAAAAGAGCATTACATTCTAAAGATAAACATGCTATTCAAAAAGAGTACTTAAACCTCAAAAGAGAATGCAATGCTTGTCACCACGCAGAAAAAGTTCCTTTTATACAAGTCAATGATCCACTACAAAGATGGCAACCTATTCACTAACAAGTTGCTTTGACATATAAGAGTTATACAACCGTTCTAATGTTGTGCTAACCATGTAAACATCTTTTCAAAAGCAACGGTTCTTACTTTGGCTTGAGATAAAAAGAGATCATGTATGCCATCTTCAATAGCGATTAATGTCACATCATCTCCAAGTTGTGCACCTATGTGCTCAATATCATCAACAACAAGTACGATATCAGCACTTTTACTCTCTTCATTGTAGTTCATAATATCTTTTGATTGGGCTGCATGCATTACTAAGATAGGAATTTTTAGTCTTGGCTCTTTAAGACTATTTTGTGCACTGATAATGGCCTTAAGCCATACAAAGTAAGCGGGAAAACCTTCGATAGGCTTCCATGTTAGATCAAAGTCCCACTCTCCATGATAATCCTTATGAAGACTTTGTGCGTAAGCAGGAGCAAGGGCTTTGTCAACTTTAGCATAAGGGAAGAGCTTTGATATCAGTGTCACCACACCATAAAGTAGTGGCTTTAGTGCCTTAGGAAACTTGATCTCAAAAAAGGGTGAGTTCAACATCAAAGCTTTAACATCTTGGCGTAATGCACCATCCATCATGTAGTTGCTCGAGAGAAGTCCCCCTGTGGAGTGTCCAAAAAGGTATAACGGTTGCGTTGAGAGTTGTTTAATGATTTTAATACTCTGCGTGATCTCTTCATAATACTCATGCATATCGCGACAATAGTTAGGATGTTGATGTGGCAATAAAGAACGTCCATACTTACGCAGATCAAGAGCATAAAAGTTATAGCCTTTTTCTACAAAGGCCTCTGCCATATGGGCTTGAAAAAAGTAGTCAACAAAACCATGGATGTAAAGCACACTTGGCTGATCTTTTTGGTTAGCCTTGGCTGCGACTAATGTCGCACACACCTTACCTTCATAATCATCTTTAAGTTCCAATATCGTTGTTGTAAAATCATTTTGTAAATCCATAAGAGACCTTTGATCAGCGATGGCGTGACTCAACATCACGCTTTAAGACAATAGTACCATCTTTTTGTTTTTTTATAAGTGCTATACTTTTAGTATCTACTTTTAAAGGATTAGCCATGCGTCAGTATGAAAGTTATCGTTGTAAGCAGTGTGGAAATGTTGTTGAAGTGACTCATGTCGGTGGTGGTGAGTTACACTGTTGTGGTGAAGCCATGGAGTGTGTGACGACAGATCTGACACTTGTCAACCTCATGAAAGCTGTTGCAGGTGAGTCTATGGCCCGTAACAAGTATGAGTTCTACGCTAAAGTCGCTCAAAAAGAGGGCTATGGCGATATTGCAGCCCACTTCCAACGTGCAGCAGACAATGAGAAGATGCATGCAAAGCTGGAGTTTAAACTCCATAACCTTCAAAAAAATGGTGCTGAGTTAGGTGATACCGCAGCCAACTTACAAGATGCTATCGATGGCGAAAGTTATGAAAATCTCACTATGTATCCTGACTTTGCAAAAGTGGCAGAAGCTGAAGGCAACAAAGCAGCAGCCGCACTCTTTAAAAAGATCGGGGCTATTGAAGTCGAGCACGAAAAGATGTACAGAGAACTCCTCGAGCGACTAACTAGCGCTCATGAGTTTGAAGATGATGAAGAGGTTGCTTGGATCTGTGAGGTATGTGGACACGTACACTATGGTAAAAAAGCACCCAAAGTCTGTCCGGTGTGTAAACACCCACAAGGGTATCAGTCACGTATGATCGATAGAAAGTAAACTCTTTGACAAAAGCGTCTGTGAACATGCTAAAATAGTCTCATGAAACTTTTAATGATCTTATTTTGGATCACAACGCTTCTACAAGCAGCGGCGTTGACGGTCATACCACAACCCCAGAGCATTAAGTACAACAGTGATACTTTTGTGCTTGATGAACACACCAAGATCTACCAAGAGAGTCTCTTAAGCGATCAAGCGGTGGCCTACTTACAAGAGCATCTACAAAAGAGCTCTGATTATAGACTCAAACAGAGCCTCTCCCCCTCTACTCTAAACTTTCTTGTTAACAGACAGCTTGAAGATGAAGCCTATGAGCTCAACATCACCAAAAAACAGATCAGCATCTCAGCACACACCCCATCAGGATACTTCTATGGCGTTATCACATTAATGCAGATGATGGATGCTCATATTTGGAGTGATCAAAGCGATCTCAAAAAAAATGCTTACCCCTTAACGGGACTTTTTATGAGTGATGCACCGGCTTTCAAGTGGCGGGGTATGATGCTCGATAGTGCACGTAACTTCTTTAGTGTTGGCTATGTCAAAAAGTTTATCGATCGTATGGCCCAATATAAGCTCAACCGTTTTCACTGGCACCTTAGTGATGATGAAGCGTGGCGTATTGAGATCAAAAAGTATCCTAAACTCACTACAGTAGGAAGTGTCCGTGGAGATGATACCTTAATGCCCTATAGCATGTTTCCCACCATGAAAGGTAAAAAGCAGGGTAAACAAGAAGGTTTTTATACCCAAAAAGAGATCCAAGATATTGTAGCGTATGCTAAAGCACGCTCCATAGAGATCTTGCCTGAGATCGATCTACCTGCTCATGCTAAAGCGGCCATCATAAGTTATCCTGAACTGCTTTACAATCCTCAAGATAGCAGTGACTACCACTCCGTACAAAAAGTCCATAACAACACCATAGATATAGGACTTAAATCAACCTATATCTTTACCCAAAACATCATTGCTGAACTCAGCCAACTCTTTGACTTTGAGTATGTTCATCTCGGTGGAGATGAGATCCCTAAAGGAGCTTGGAGTGGCTCACCGAGTGTCCAAAAGCTCAAAGAGACCCACCACCTTAAAACCACACAAGAGCTTCAAGCCTACTTCTTCTCAAAACTGGCACAACAACTTCACCAACATCAAAAGAAACTGATCACATGGCAAGCCTCTTATAGCACAAAAATCCAAGCTGAAGGTCATATTGTTATGGCATGGCAGAGTCATAAAAAAGCTCTTAAAGCCCTGCAAGAAGGCCAAAGCGTGATCTTGTCTCCAGCACCTTACCTCTACTTTGATCAAAAGCAATCTCATGCTAAAGATGCACTAGGACATCACTGGGCTGGAGTCGTCACCAAAGAGAAGGTCTATAGCTATCATCATAAACTCTCTAGCCTTTCTCCTCAAAACAGACCCCTCGGTATTCAAGGTGCACTCTGGAGCGAATATGCGGATAGTGAAGCTAAAGCTGACTACTTGAGCTTCCCTAGATTACTGATATTAAGTGAGTTGGCATGGTCAAAATCCAAACCACAAAAATATAAACACTTTCAAAAACGGCTCCAATACCACCAACAAAACCAGCTACTAACGCAAAAGATCAATTTTTGTGCAGATTAGTAACATCATAGGCGTACTGCCCTATATCAGGTAAACTTATATTGATGTTTTCAAGATTTAGTCTGCTAAAACCTTCTGCTTATCACATTTTTATCACTTTAAAATCATCTTTGTTATATAATCATTTATTATTTTAAAGAGGTATTTTTGAACAAACTATTATCCCTAATCTTACTTACTACCACTGCCCTTTTGGCCTTTGACACACGTTCACACGTCTGGATCGCTCAAGAGGTCATCAATGACCTCGAAGATGGTAAAGTCACCATCGCTCCTTATGGAAGCTTTGATGTTGATGAGAGCATTGTCTCAGCCATTTTAGAGAACAAAAGTGTTTACCGTATGGGAAATATCGGGCCAGATGGATTTCCTGACGTTGTTGGCGGTCAAGTTACCGTTCATCCAGGTCTTGAAGATGGTGATATAGGTGATGATGAGAGCATCTTTGTCACAGGTTGGAAGAGTGATACGTGGTTCAAGTGGGTACTTTCTAAAGCACAAACACCTCAAGATAAAGCCTTTGCTTATGGTTTTTTAGGTCACGGTGCGTCTGATACCTTTGCACACACCTATGTCAATATGTACTCTGGTGATATCTTTGACATGAATGATGGTGAGACTGATGTTGAAAAACGTCATATCTTTTTAGAGAAGTTCATCAGTGACAGACTCCCTGCTTTTAAAGATGTACAAGGCAATGCTTTAGGTGAAGCCCATCAACTCGTAGCAGTAGATGATGCCCTTCCTATCGCCTTTATCAAAGAGACCCTTTTAATGAACGAAGAGGTCGCCCAACAGTACGCACTCTCTTCAACTGCTTCATACCTCTCAATGATGTATGACTTTAGAGAGAAGATCGCAGCCTTAGATGATGAAGATACCGAGATAACTGTTGATGATGACCTTGCCTTAGCCACAGTGGAGTGTGATGACTCATGGTATATAGGTAAGTATCTACTCTCTATCTTTAATTCTCAAGATGAAGCGTGTGAAGAAAAAAACTTTTTAGACCAAAAGCTCTCTACACTCAAGACTTTAAAAAGTGACTATGCCCTCACCAACTATAGCTTTAAAAAAGCGTGGTTAGAGCAGATTGATCATGCTATTGATGAGTATATCAAGACCTCTTCACGTATGAGTCAGGGCTTTATGGATGTCAATGGTGATACCTACTCACAGCTTACTGATTGGATTGAGTGTTATGGTAGCTCTTTTACAGATCCTACAACACTCGGTTCAAAGACGGTAGAGGGAAGTTGTGACATCTCCAACAAGATCAAAGATGAGCTCTCTTTTCTTGATGATGTCAAAGACCAAGTCGACTTTACCCTACTCTCTGGCCTAAAAAGTGAGGTCAATGGACTCTCAAGCTCTTTAGGTAATGAGATCATCTCACTGATTGGCGTTGCTGCCTTAGAGATCATTACAGTCAGAGAACAAGCTGTCAGTGAAGCCTCTTTGGATGAGCAGTTTGGTATGGATGAGAGTCAAAAGCATCTTCTCCTTATTGATGATATCTCCACACGAGTCAAACTTGAGATGGGACTTAATGTCAATGGTGAGCTTAATCCTGAGATGTACCATGTACTTTATAATGCTGTTGTCCTCTCTAAACTCTCACTACTTTCAGATGTAGAACTCAACAGACTTATCACTACAGCCGATGCTAACATCACATACAGTGCTAATGCAGGTGAGCCTTTCAACGTTCTTTTCAATGCGATCAAGACCATTGATGGAAACCACCAGTGGATGCATCAAGCGCCCCCTTACCCACGTCTTAGTGGTTTTGATGATACAACACCACACTTTTATGGTTATAATCACAATGAAAACAGTGCACTTGGATTGAAGCTCTTTGAAAATGAAGATGTCCGTTCTAAACTCTTTACAAAGATCTTTAAAGGGCCACTCTCTTTAGGTCTTGAGACACCTGAGATCATCCACCAAAGTACAATCTTATCAGCTGATTATCCTTATGTCTCATGTATAGAAAACCCTTTCCCTTATGGTGTTGATGACAGACGTTGTGAAGAGGTCATCCCTCCAGAAGATATAAATACAACAACACCCAACGAAGAGAAGAGTTGGTGGGACCTCCTGATTGACTCTTTAGTAGATGCCATTATGAGCTACTTTAATGAGCTTCTTGGCAGTGACAACATTATCTCTACAACACAAACTGATGGAAACATCGAGATCATTACTACCGTCCCTGATGACGGCATCACATTTTAGGAAGCATTATGAAATATCTATTATCAATTTTAACTTTACTGCTGTTTTTAGGGTGTGGAGAGAGTACAGAGTCTACTTCGACTGCTCCTACTGTTGTGGAGATGCAACTCAATAAGAGTTATAGCGTTTATCGTGGTGATCGCGTCAACAAAACATCCAGTGATGCGCAGATCTCTATCACCAAAAGTATTCAGGGTGATACCACTACAGTCCTTTTATTGCTTGGCTCTGCACAGATCGTTAGAGCGCACTAAGCACTCATCTCTGCTTGTTTATCTCTATGGTGTACAATACCTATACTATAAATATTAAGGTGTAAACTATGCAAATGAAAAACTGTCAATCACTCACTGAACTTCGTACAGAGATCGATAATGTAGATGATAAGATCGTTGAACTTATTGGTCTAAGAAACAGCTACATCAAACAAGCTGCGAAGTTTAAAACAACAGTCGAAGAGGTTAAAGCACCCGAACGCATCAATGAGATCATGACACGTGTACGCCATAAGGCTTTAACATTGGGCATGTCTCCCAATATGATCGAAGAGCTTTATACCCTTATGATCAATGAGATGGTAGAGTCAGAGATCTCTGAGTTTAGAAATAGTGACGTCTTCTAAGAGTCTATCTGCTTGTATCTATCTCGCTTTGCCTTGTGTACTTTGGCATAGACATCTAAAAGCTTTTGATGGCTCTTAAACCCCTCTAAAGAGAGACCTGGAAACTCAAGACCATAAAAAGTACGTTCTTGGTTGATCACAGCAACACATGTTTTCATCAAGGTCTCACCATACATCAATGTAATAGGCTTGATATAGAGTTTAAACTCTTTCTCTTTAAGTATGATCTCCATGAGCGCATCTAAACAGCGATGGTAACGTAAACGTTCACCATCAACATTTTCCATCTCTAAAGACCATCTATTCCACTCTTGTGCATTTTCTATATCACCCACTGCAAGATACAACATCGCCTTTAACTCACCCATCGTCAGTTTTGACCAGTGGCTATCTTCATCCGCAACAACACCAATAAACTCTGCTACATTTAACATATCGTTGATGTTATCATCTTCTAACTCTTCAATGAGCTCTTCATAATCATCTTCATCTAAAGTGTCTAAAGTCAAAAAGCGTTCTCTATAACAGGCACCTTCATTGTTATTGCGCCATACAAGATCTTCCACTGGATAGATATCAGACATACCCGGTACTAAGATACGACAGGTATCAATACCCAAATGGTCATAATCTGCACAGTAGATATCAAAGCCTTCATCATGAATAAGTTCAGCGAGCTCTGCATATTCTGCGTCGGTATCACCATCAAAATCCCAATAAACAAACTCATAATCACGCTCCTCTTTGAAAAAGTCATAAGAGAGTAGACCCGTAGCGTTGATAAAGTGTGCCTCTAAGTTTTGTGGATCAGCCACCTCTTCAAGGTTAAATGTTGGTGGAAAAAAGTCATTTAACATCTCAAGTGTTCGACCTTGCAGTAGCTCTGTAACCGTACGTTCTAACGCCACTTCAAATGAGGGATGTGCTCCAAATGAAGGCAATACAGAACCATCTTCAGGATTGATAAGGGTCACAGAGATCACAGGGTATTTACCCCCTAAAGAGGCGTCACAGATGTGTAGATGATATCCGTGAGACTCTAAAGCACTAATGGCTTCTTGCGTCTGTGGATATTTTGCAATCACCTCTTTGGGGATCAACGGCAAGCTCAGACCTTGAGATATGACCTTGTTCTTAACATAACGCTCAAAGATCTCTGAAAGAGCCTGCACACGTGCTTCTGACTTTGTATTACCCGCAGCCATACCATTACTAACAAAGATATTGCCAATGATATTGACAGGAAAGTAGATCACTTCATCATCACGTTCTCTCACAAAAGGGAGGGCGCAAAGACCACGCTCGCCTTCTCCAGAGTTAAGATCAAAAAGATCACTAGGACTAAGGTCCTCTTCTGGGTCAAAATATTCCCAAAGTGCTTCATCAAGAAGCTCTTCTGGCATATCATCATCTTCGATATCAAACCACTTCTCATTAGGATAATGTACAAATTCATCTTCCGCAAAAGCCTCACCCAAGTAGTAGTCAGCAAAAAAGTAGTTACATGAAAGTCGCTCAAAGTACTCACCCAGAGCACTGGCTTCTGACGCTTTTTGAGATGCTCCTTTACCATTGGTAAACATCATCCTATACGTACTATCATGAATATGTGATGAAAATAGATGAGGCAAAGGATTTAACATAGCACCCTCTTTGAGCTCAATCCCTATAGCATTGAGCTTCGCACGCATGGTTGCTATGGTTGACTCTAAGTCACTATCTTTACCTTTTATATATGTCTTTTCACTCATCTTAACCTGCTCTCATACTTAATATTTTTGTTACATCTATAGGGCCTTCATACTTCACCCACTCTCGTTCTTGTTGTTCTCTAGCATAAACCGTCATACGATCAGCCAGTTCATTGCCCTCAGTTCCAGCATGCGCTTTAACATGAGAGATTACCAATCGCTCTTTTAACTGATTGTAAAGTGCAAACATCTTCTTGATCACTTCAAGGTTTTTAATAGCACCACCCTTCTTCTTCCATCCACTTTTTTGCCAGTTTATTGCCCATGTCTTGACACAGTTAATCGCGTACATAGAGTCACACTTGATCTCAACACCAACACCTCTGTTAAGATACTCTTGAGCTAGTAACATCGACTCATAAAGGGCGTTAAGCTCTGCTGTATTATTGGTACCATTGGCTTCATGAAGACCATACCATAGCTCTTGAAGTTGATGACCTCTATAGAGGGCTACACCTGAACCAGATGCTCCGGGGTTGGGTGAACATCCTCCATCACAGTAGATCAGTACGTCACTGCCTTGCAACGTATCTTCATGAGCAATATCTCGAGAGACCTTAGGCTCTTTTCTAAACTTCTGTAAGGCCTTATAGTTACGGATGATCTTCTCTTGATTGCTTTTAGTCGTGATCCCTTTTAGTAAGACAAACAGCTCTGCTCTAGCATCAGAGATCTGCTTATGAAGCGCTAGTGATCGCCAAGATGCTCTCTCTTCAAGATCAATATCAAGAAGAAGCAGTTGCTTATCACTGATCTCACTATCTATACCTAACTCTAAAAATGATTCTGTAATCGTTTGCATAAGACTCTTTTGATTTATATGAAGGGTATTTTAGCATAATGCTAAAGAGAGAAGTGTTGGTTTTATCTTTAGACTAAAGATAGATCGCGCGGTTTCTACCTTGTCGTTTGGCTTTGTAGAGGGCTTGATCACAACGATCTTGGATCTGATCTAAATCCACATCCTCTTCATGTAGTTCTGTCACACCTTGAGAGACTGTAAAACTAAACTCACTACTCTCAAGCTGTACTTTTGAGCTTTTGAGTGTTGCTTCGATCTTTTGTGCTACTATCATCGCAGCATCACCATCGGTATGAGGTAGCAGTATCGCAAACTCATCACCACCCCAACGACTCAAAAGGTCTCCCTCTCGTAACATATAGAGCACCTTTTCAGTAAAACTTTTTAAGACCATATCTCCAAAAAGATGCCCATAACGATCATTGATCTCTTTAAAATGGTCAATATCGATCATAATCAAAGAGAGTGACTCATCATAACGTCTTGCATTGGCGATCTCACGCTGAAGTTCACTGTTAAAGATACGTCGGTTCATCACACCTGTCAAGATATCTCTACTAGCTAAGTCCGTCAACTCCTCTTGTATATGTTCATTATAGACGATCCACTTGATCAGCGCCACCACAACTAAAGCAATACCAATCAACCTAAACATATCTTCTATGTTTGAGTAAGTCTCACTACTATAGAGTGTTGAGATCTTAGAGAGTGTTGTAAGGATCAAAGCACCATAAGTAAAGGTAAGCCCTGCACTAAAAAAGAGGTAGATCTCTTTGGTCTCAGCAATACGTTGCAAAATGAACAGCGCAATCATTACAATCACAGCGATCGTGATGTAGACAACCAGACCAAATGGGTTTAAAACCTGTATGGTCTCGAGTGCACTTAAAGCGTCAAAGATAAAAAGGAGTGAGAAAAAAAAGATAAAAAGTGGGTAAAGAAACTTCAAATATATCCTATATCATCATGGCTATTTATAGCTATACTATACCATCTTCTCTTTAAAAAAACGTGGTATTCGCTCACACAACCAAAACTTTGGCGCAAGAGGCGTTCCTCCTATAAAACCAACATGTCCACCATGATCACTCAAGGAGAGTTCTAGATGGGGTGTCATCATCTCTTGTGTTGGCAAAACACTCACCGGCATAAAAGGGTCATCTTTAGCATGAATGATTAAAGTAGGACGTCTGATCTTCGTCAGATAAGGGTAAGCACTTGAGCGTTCATAGTATTCATCTGCCCCTTTAAAGCCATGAATGGGTCCGGTAAAGAGATCATCATACTCCCAAAAGCTTTTGAGAGAGGGTACCAACTCCTTTTTAAGACCGATCAAAGTCTCATAATCATGATTGTTGTACTTCTCTAAAAGAGAGTTTTTAAGATCTTTCATCAAGATATATTGATAAAAACGAGAGAGTCCTTGGTTGATATGATCTGCTGTCAAAGAGAGTCGTAATGGAGCACTCACACTCACCGCAGCAAAAAGAGGTGTCTCATCACCCCACTCCCCTTGAAGCTTCATCAACATATTACCCCCTAACGAGTAGCCAATAGCACCAAGTTTACGTTGTGGATAGCGCTGATGTAGATCACTGATAAAAGCTCTAGCATCCCCTGTCTCTCCACTATGATACGCTCTGGCAAGACGGTTTTGGGCTTTAAAACATCCTCTATGGTGCATCACAACACTGTTAAAACCCTGACGATCCAAAGCCTGCATCATCAAAAAAGCATAAGGAGAGTAGACAGACCCTTCCAAGCCATGCAGTAAGACAATGATATCTCTATCGTCAACTTCAGGAGTGCCATGCCATGCCAGATCAACAAAGTCGCCATCATCAAGCTCAAAGACCTCATGAACAAACTTGGCCTTACTTTTAGAGACTAACAAAGAGGGTGCTATGGTCTGAAAGTGGGCATTGCTAAAGCCCCACATTGGCTTAAACTCTAAACTCAACGTTGCTCATCTACAAAAGCTTTATAGCGCCCTTGTTGTGCCATCAGCTCTTGTGGTGTACCAGACTCAACCACCTGACCATCATCTAAGACATAGATGTAGTCTGCATGTTCAACACTGCTTAAACGGTGGGCAATAATAAGCATACTTTTATCTTGAAGATAGTCACGTAGTGAGCTAAAAAGATTCTTTTCTGTATGAACATCTAGTGCTGATGTTGATTCATCTAAGATGATAAAGTTAGGCTTTAAAAGTAGCATACGTGCAATGGCAAGACGCTGACGCTCACCACCAGAGAGTCGAACACCCTCTTTACCGATCATGGTCTCTAAACCTTTATCGAGCTTCGATAAGACCGGTTCAAGCTGTGCAATCTCCATCACCTTGTAGATCTGTGCATCATCTACATCACGTCCAAGTGTGATATTTTGACGGAGGGTATCATTAAACATCCTCGGACTTTGCAACACCAAAGAGACATTATCTCTGACAACATCTAAACCGATCTCTTTGACTGAGATATCATCCACATAGACTTCACCACTGTTTTGAGCATAAAGGCCTAAGATGATCTGTGCAATGGTACTTTTACCACTACCACTTGAACCCAACAGCGCAACACTTTGTCCTCTATCAATACGCAAAGAGATCTTATGTAGCACCTCTTTTTCACCATACGCAAAACTCACATCTTCAAGACGTAGTGCATTGGTATCACTGTTTTCAAAAGGGTTAACATTGTGCTGATACTGCGGCTCTTGTTTGAGACTTAAAAGTGTGTTAAGTCGCTCAAGTGCGCTGTTGGCATTTTGATAACTAAAGATGATCTGCATAAAGTCTTGCATCGGTGTCACCATAAACCATAAGTAGCCCAATACCGCAAACATCTCACCAATAGAGAGGTTTGAGAAGAGTACCATGATCATTGTTGTTGCTCTAAAAAACTCAAAACCACCTAAAAAGACAAACCCTGAAAGTTGCCCGGAAGCCTCAGACTTCCAACCAAAAGAGGTTGAAGCCTCTTTGATCTTTTTTGCATTATCGATCATCTTTTTGATGTAGTAGTTCTCTTGGTTAAAAGCGCGAATTTGCACAAAAAGATCAAGCGTCTCACTCAAATCATTTTGAAAATGCTCCACTTGCTTGTTCTCTTTAGCTTTAAGTTTACGTACCTTACGGCCTAAAAAGACGGTTAATGAAAAGACTAAGGGGTTAATGATCAAGATGATAAGACCCAGATAAAAGTTGATATACAGGAGTATCGCTGCAATGCCCATCAAAGAGAAGATCGAAACAGCAAACTTTGCAATACTGACACTGATAAACGCATCCACCGTATCTATATCGGTCACCATCTTTGCACTCACACCACCACCACCAAGGGCTTCATACTCAGCAACAGAGACCTTTTGTAGATGCTTTAAAAGACGCTCTCTGATCTGAAATATGATCGACTTTGAGAGGGTGATAAAGAGCTGTAGTTGAATCACATTGAGCATCAAGTACATCAGTCTCAAACTCAAAGTCACACCTAAAACGATTACAATGTAGTAGTAAGGTTCAGAAGGATCAAACAAAAACTTGATCCCATCTACTAAAGCACCTGGCTTATCTAAGATAACCTGATCGATCAGTAGTGGAAACATCAGTGGTGTAGGCAAAGAGACCAAGACAGCCAAAAAGGCAATGAACTGGGCACTTAAGATCTTAAATCGGTAAGGTTTACTCTGTTTTAGGAGTGATCTCCAACTGATCTCTTGCACTTAAAGTGCCTGAACTGACATCACTTGTGCACTCAGTATCTCACCTTTATAAAGAGAGTGAATATTTTGTACTTCGTAATCTTTTTCTATATTGAGTAAGACAAGATCGGCATCTGCACCGACCTTAATCTCTCCAGCTTCTTGAGAGAGCAGTTGTGCAGGTGCTTTAACAACCAGACGCACCAGTTCACTCATGCTAAGGAGTCCACTTTTGACCAACTTTGTATAGTAGAGTGGATATGCATCGGCTAAAGATTCACACCCATAAGCAGCCTCTGCAAATGCAACCTCTTTACTAACAGGAGAGTTAGGTTGATGTAACGTGGTCAATGAGTCGATCTTGTTTGATTTCAATGCTTCTTGAAGGGCAAGCATATCTACTTTTTGAGCTAAAGGAGGATTGAGTTTGGCTACTGTATTGAACCCTTGACACATCTCATCACATAACAAAAGGTGGTGAAGGCTGACCTCACAACGGACATCAACCCCCTCCTCTTTTGCCTTGGTGATCAGGTTGATGGAGTCAGCAGAAGCGATACTCTTAAAGACAATCTTGATCTTATATTTTCGAGCGATCTCGATCATACGTGCAACGTGAACAACCTCACCAAAAGAGGGAATCCCTACGAGACCTAACTTGGTTGCTACATCGCCTTCGACCATCACACCCACACTTGAGAGAGAAGTATCTTGTGCCTTACAAAAGAGTGTGGCATCATACATCTTACAATACTCTGCGATGCGACATGCGGTATTGTTGCTGACTGCCGTTGTCATATAAGGTGCTGCTGCTCCATTTTTCAACAAGATCGCAATATTGCTGAGACGTTCATCTTCATCTACGGTAGCGATCGTACTCATGATATCAACACGCTCTTCACGTTTTTGATGGGCTTGAACAAACTCTAAGACGATACTATCATTGATACTAGGCGTACAATCAGGCGCTAAGACAAGACGTGTCACCCCACCTTTAAAAGCCTCTTGTGCCACTTTTTTTAGGGTTGCTGTATTAAGATTGGCATCTTTAAGACGGACATTCGCATCAATAATACCGGGCAACAGGTAGGCCCCCTGTGCATCTATGACTGTCTCACTCTCAAGATCTGTTCCGATTGCTATGATCTTCTTATCTTTGATCAAAACATCCACTAGACGCTCACCATGAATATCACATACTTTTGCATTTGTAATTAGCATCAATTATCTCTCTTCTTGCTATAATTGTCCTTATTATACTATGTAAGGTTTAACTTGCGAATACAATTTATTATTTTTTTGATGAGTCTAACACTTTTAGGTGCAGATCAACAGTATGATCGCGGTGAGCAACTCTACTTTGAAAAAGGGTGCAATGGCTGTCATGGGACCAAAGCCGAAGGGATGAATACCTACCCGGCTTTAGCAAATCGGGCCAAAGGCTTTATGGAGTACAAACTTCGCCGTTTTCGCGATGAGATCTCGGACAAACAGATCCAAGAGATGATGATCCCCTTTGCCAAAGAGTTGAGTGATCAACAGATCGACGATCTGGTCTACTTTTTATACCACTATCATGACACCCAAACAGAGCGTTATGATATCGATTTTGAACAAGAGGGAGATGGCGGTTCATGAAGTTACTCGTCTCAGCACACGAACACTCAGCAAACATTCACCTTAAAGAGCTACTCAAACACTTTAAAGGAGAGGTCGAACTTGTCGGTGTCTTTGACAAGAGTCTAGGTAATCCTATCATCGACTTAAGAGCATTGGCCATTATGGGCATTGTTGATGTCTTGAAGAAGATTCCCTTCTTTTTACGTCTGAGTCGCGAGCTTCTTGATATCGCAGAAGATGTAGACAAAATCTTACTTATTGATGCAAGTGGTTTTAACCTTCCTCTGGCTAAAAAACTTAAAAAACGTTACCCCAACAAAGAGATCATCTACTACATCTTACCTCAAGCATGGGCATGGAAAAAAAAGCGTATCCCTGTCTTAGCTAAGACGATTGATCATTTGGCTTCCATCTTACCTTTTGAACCCAGTTACTACCCACAAGGAGCTCCTATTGAGTATGTAGGTCATCCTCTTTTAGATGAGATCAAAACACTCAAAGAGCATCCTACTACAGGTAAGAGGTTTGCCTTTATGCCGGGAAGTCGTGTTAGTGAAGTCAAACGCCTTATGCCGATGTATATTGAGCTAGAGAAGCGTCTTGATTGTGAAGCAACCCTCATCATTCCAGAGCACTTTAAAGAGCGTTTAGAGCTTTATGGTGACATTAGCCGCTTTAAGATCACCACAAACGCACATGAGACCCTCTTAGAGAGTGACTTTGCCTTTATCTGTAGTGGTACGGCTACACTTGAAGCAACTCTTATTGGTACCCCTTTTGTCTTGAGCTTCATTGCCAACAAGATCGACTATGCCATAGGTTCAAGACTACTCAACATTAAGTTCATCGGTCTTGCCAACTTGATGTTTGACAAGTACAAAGGGCAAAGCATGCACCCAGAACTACTTCAAGATGAAGTGAGTGTTGATGCTATGTTCGAAGCCTACCAACAACTCGACCAAGAGCAGTTCTTTAAAGATGCCCTTGAACTACGTCACTATCTTAAACAAGGCAGCTCTGCACGTGTTGCCCAGATCATCGAGGAGCGCTAAATGATCACGATCTCATCCCAACAAGCCCAATACCACCGCTATCAAGAGGCATTTGACACCCAACTTCTCCAAACACTGAAGATGGACAAAAAAGAGAAAGAGGCCTATGTTAAAGCACTTGAAGCGCAGCTAAGCAGCGTGGTTTCACGACCAGATGCAGTAGCGTGTAACTCAAGCTTTAGTGCCTACTTACTGCTGTTTATGATGCTCAATCTTAAAGCAGGTGATGAAGTGATCATGACCCCTTTAAGTAGCCCTTCAGCCCTACAAGCCACCCTCTTTATGGGTGCAAAAGTGATCTTTGTAGATGTCAATGAAAACAACTACACGCTTGATGTCACACAACTTGAAGATGCCATCACAGAACGCAGTAAGATCGTTGTTGCCACTTCAACCTATGGTCATCTTTGTGACTTTAACACCATCAATGCACTTGCACTCAAACATGATCTTTGTGTAGTTGAAGATGCTTCTCAAAGTCTCAAGGCCCAACAAGGGACCAAGCATTCAGGACTTCTCTCCAAGTTGGCCATCATCTCTTTTGAAGAGAACGCCCTTATTGAAGCAACCAACGGAGGTGCAGCACTCTTCTTTGAAGATCCAGAGCTCTATACTCAAGCCAAACAAAAACGTGACCTCGGTCTTAACGAAGGCGCTTTAGAGACCATTGGTATTGATGCGAAGATCTCTATAACAGATGCTGTCATGATCACACTCCAGCTTGAACACTTACAGCAAGAGCTGCAACAAAGAGCCAAAATCTACTCTGATCTTCAAGAGGATAGAGAAGAGTCTTTCAACAGCGCTTACCTACTTCTTCAAAATAGTGATCCAGATGCACTAATCTCTCAAGCCAAAGAGATCGATATCGAAGCACGTAAAGCCTTTCATACACCCCTTCATCTACACCCTCTGATGCAGCAGTATGACTTTCATAAAGATGAGTTTGAGGTGAGTCACAAAGTCGTACAAACAACCTTACAACTTCCCCTAAGTAGCTATCTTAACGCTACTACTTCAACGAAGATCAAAACGCTTATACAAACATTCTCATAACTTCCACACTATTTTTTTATACGCTCTATATAAAGAGGTGCAAAAGCACCCTTTATAAGGAGTTTATATGCATAAGCTGTTTCTCTCTATATTTTTAACCACCATCATCTGGGCAGACTCTAGTAGCTCTCAGTTTTTACTTCAAAGTGAGTCTAAACGTGTAGATCATGAACTAAAATATGGTCTAAGTAATAACTATACAATGTTTAGTGCCACCCACAAAATCGTTGCTTCAGATAGCGTCTCTCTTTTTTATGGGACCAAGATGGGTGTTATCTCAGAGTCTTGTAGTTCACAAGAGGGCCACGGCCTGCTCTCAGAGGCCTTTGGCATTGTCTTAGAAGCTGCTGCAGGTTTAGAGTACCAGTTGATTGATAGACAACATATTGCACTTAAAGGGCGTTATCTTGAGGATGATTTGCACCATAAAAGTCAAAATAATGTCACTTTATCATACTCATATAAGTTTTAATTAACTATTTTAGCTGTAAAATACTACTTATATGAAGAAGATCTATTTATCACTTATCTTATCACTACCACTGTTTTCTGCAGAACATGAGCTCTCTAAGTTTGTTGTTCATGGTATCTCTCACTCCAAAAGTAATGAGACAGCCTATGGTGTCACAAACTCTTATGCCCTGCTTTATGCCAAGCATGAACTCAGTACCATTGAAAACAGTCTGCATCTCTCTTATGGTGCAAAAGTGGGGATCATTAGTGAAGATTACAGCTCTCAAGATGGTTTTGGGATTCCACTGAACAAACTTGGTACCTATCTTGCAGCCTCACTAGAGCTCAACTATGACCTTAGCCACTGTTGTCATCTACTAGCAGAAGGTAGTTATGCTCAAGACGAAGTGCATGAACTCGAAGAGTCTTTAGTCAAACTCTCTTACAACTATACTTTTTAATCAAGATGCGTGACTTTAGTCATCATCCTCTTCTAACATCATCACATTGACTTTATCGATCAACTTATCAAACTTCTTAATACTGCGTGAACCAGAAATACGCTCTACTATATCACCATTGGCGCGCATAAAGTAAAAAGTTGGTGTGCCCATATACTCAAGAGCATGAAGATCATCTTTATAGATATCAAGATGAAGTAAGATAAAGTTTTGAGAGAGTTTATGAAAGATTTTAGGATCACTTAAGACCTCATTATCCATGTATATACAGGCATTACAATCTTTTTTAGTGAGCATCAACATCACACCTTTGTTCTGCTGTTGCGCACTCTGAAATGCTTTTTCGTACTCATCACTCCATGTAGCATCACCCCAAAGAAGGAGTGTCACCATCAAAAGAAGAGAAAGTGCTTTCATACTAAAGCTTATTGAGGTGTGCTAAAAACTTTTCAGGTGGTGTATAACCAATAATACGCGCATTTTTGATCTCTTTAGCTTCTTTAAAAAACAAGATTCCAGGAGGGCCAAAAAGTCCAAAACGCTTTGTCAATGCTTTCTCTTGCGCTGTATTTGCTGTGACATCTGCTTGGATCAATACCAGTTCAGACATCTTTGCTTTCACACCAGCATCTGCAAAAGTGATATGTTCCATCTCTTTACAAGAGCTACACCACTCTGCTGAAAAATCAAGCATCACCGTCTTATCTCTGTTTGCTTCTAAAAGAGCATCAAGCTCAGCACTAGAGTGAATCACTTGAAAAAGAGAAGCTTCCTCTTCGACTACGACAGAGACATTACCTGCTGATGTAAACTTTTCTAAGGGTGTCATCATTGAGGTCGAACCACTCAGCAGACCGATAAATAACATCACACCATATATAAATGAGATCAGACCAAGAGACTTAACTATCGCAAAAGAGCGTGCTCTTTGTGCCACAGACTCAAATGCTTTCATGTAAACACCAGAAGCGATAAAGAAGATCGCCCACAGCGCCATTGTGACACTATCATCAATAATACGACTCAACATCCAGATAGCGATAGCAAGCATGACCGCACCAAAGACGTGTGTCAACGTATCCATCCAACCACCAGGACGTGGCATAAACTTACCCGCACCAACACCAATAAGAAGAAGTGGAAGTCCCATACCGATACTCATCACAAAGAGTGCTGCTCCACCTAAGAAGGCATCACCTGTTTGACCAATGTAAAGCAGTGCTCCAGCAAGACCTGGTGCGACACATGGCCCAACAATAAGAGCAGACAAAAAGCCCATAACTGCAACCGAGATAAAGCCACCTTTACTACTAGCATCATCTGAAGCTGAAGTCAGTTTTGATTGCCAAGATGCAGGAAGGCCGATCTCGTAGTAACCAAACATCGAAAAAGCCAAGGCAACAAAGACTAAAGAGAATCCACCTATGGCCCAAGGGTTTTGTAGTACGATTTGCAAGTTTTCACCAAAGATACCAGCGAGAACACCTGCTATAGAGTAAGCTACCGCCATAGACAAGACATAAACCAAAGAGAGCATAAAGCCTTTTTTAGCGCTAATATCTTCACCTTGAGAGACAATGATCGACGATAAGATCGGGATCATAGGAAAGATACATGGTGTTAAAGATAAAACCACGCCAATACCAAAGAAGATGGCTAAGATAGAGAAGAATGAGCCTCCTTTGAGTACATCCAAGATTGCATCCGTCTCTGTAACACCAAAAGTATCACTGCTACTTGAAGCCACTTCTGCATCTGTAGATGATGCATTTGGTGTGCCCAAGAGATCACTGTTGATACTCAGCTCAAACGGTTTTTGTGTGGGTTCATAACAGAGCCCCATATTGGAACACCCTTGGTAGTCCAAAAGAAGTGTGACACCAACATCACCACTTACACCTGCATCTTTAGCCAGTGTTACTGTTGCGATCACATCATCAACATAGACGTCATCACCATCATGGTTTTCACTATGGTTTTTAACAACCATACTCGCAATACTCAATCCAGAGCCCTCTTTTAAGGCAATACCAAACTTATCACTATAAACATAAATATCTTTACCCAGATCAAGGCGTACATCTATAGTCTCATTGGCCCCTACTGTAACAACTGGTTTAAAAGCCTCATCAGGCATTAAAAAGTCTAAAGCACCTAAGATAGATGCAAACATCAATACTATCAATATGATTTTTTTCATCAATTTCCCTACATAAAGTATTTTCATTTTGTAAAATTGTGCCGTAATTGTATAAACGGTCTATATACGACTGTTATTATACACAACTCTAAAAGGTGTTATAACTGTTTTTTCGCTCTCAATACGCTTGTTAAGATAACTGCTACTTTTTAGCGACTTTCTTTGTACTATCGATACTTTGAGACTCTGGATTCTCAACACTGAAGGTATATGCGCTAGGAAGTATGCTCAAGTTGATCTTGCGAAGTCCCATCTCTACTACTGCCACCACAATAGTTCCACCCGGTAACGCCCCAATGCCAACGACTACCGTAATACGTACCAGATCAGCAGATTGATGGCGAATGAAAGCCTTATCATCTTTACTTTTGTTACGTTTAAAGATCATAACAAAGAGCTGTTTACTCTCTTTATACTCATTGAGCGCATGTGCTCTAATGACAGTGATCTGCTTTTTTATCTCTTGTGTGTTGATCATATAAACCCGACTTCTTAAACTCTTGTAATCATAGCCAATAGAGATAAACAGTTTAAGCCGATGCAGTGTAAGATTTGCAGATATGACATCCTATTATAGATCTCAGCTTTCAAGGAGCAGCCATGTCAAACCGTCTTGCACAAGAAGATTCTCCCTACCTACAACAACACAAAGAGAATCCTGTCGATTGGTGGCCATGGTGTGATGAAGCCTTTGTGAAGGCTAAAGAGGAGCATAAAGCGATCTTTATCTCCATTGGCTATAGCTCATGTCACTGGTGCCATGTGATGGAGCATGAGGTCTTTGAGAATGAGGCCATTGCCAAGTACTTAAATGCGCACTTCATTAGTATCAAAGTCGATAAAGAGGAGCGTCCTGACATCGACAAACACTACCAAGAGGTTCATATGCTTCTTAACCGTCGTGCAGGAGGTTGGCCTACTTCCATCTTTGCGACACCTCAAAACAAACCTTTTTACGCTGCAACGTACATCCCTCCACTTCCTAAAGATAAGATGATGGGTTTTATGGAGCTTATAGAAATCATTGCTCCTAAAGTTGCTGAGCATGATGAGAAGCTATTTCAAAATGCAGATGAGATCGAAACCTATCTCAAACCAGACAAGCGTCCAACACAAGCACAAGCCCTACAACTTAACATGATTGAGACCTTTGTCAAACAGGCATCTCATAACTATGAAAGCAGTTATGGAGGGTTTTCTACCGCACCAAAGTTTCCTCATGTCTCTACGCTTAGTGCATTGTTAAATATTGCGCTTATTGAAAAAGAGCCTAAGGCTTTAGAGATGGTGCAACATACCCTCCAACAGATGCAACTTGGAGGAGTCTATGATCTGGTGGAAGGGGGCTTTTGTCGCTATGCAACGGATGATAGATGGCTTATTCCTCACTTTGAGAAGATGGGTTACGATAATGGACTTTTGATCGAACTCTATACCAAAGCAGCGCTACACCTCCAAGATGATACTTTTTTAACAACGGCCAAAGAGAGTGCAGACTTTATGTTGAAAAAAATGTCGGAAGATGGACTCTTCTACTCCGCAAGCGATGCTGATACTGAAGGTGAAGAGGGAAAGTACTTTGTCTATAGCTTTGAAGAAGTTATCTCAGCGCTTCAAGAGAGAGGGTATGATGACAAAGCAATCGAAAGAGTGACCAAAGAGCTCTCCATCACACCGCAAGGTAACTTTGAGGGCAACAACATCATTCAACTCACGCAACAAAAACGCCCTCAATCTTTTGATGATACGATCAAGATCTTAGCTGAACTCCGTCAAAACAGAAGCTACCCTTTCATCGATAAAAAGGTCCAAGTCTCATGGAGTGCCATGATACTGAGTGGACTTTTAACACTTGGTGATGTTGAGCAAAAGTACTTAGACCAAGCACTTA
>Ga0256826_1000015_pt1 | contig 74250 bp, 75 predicted proteins | sample CV79metaG_FD_185975 | JGI IMG/M metagenome (GOLD analysis project Ga0256826, IMG submission 185975) | Hydrothermal vent microbial communities from East Pacific Rise, Pacific Ocean - CV79 | ecosystem: Environmental > Aquatic > Marine > Hydrothermal vents | place: Pacific Ocean: East Pacific Rise...
CAAAGCATAATAAAAGACTCTTTAACAAGCAAGAGGGACAAGGGTATAAGACAAGTATTATGCGAACAACGCTAAACTCAGCCAATATAGACCTTGATAAAGAGAATTTTAAAACCTTAGAGGCTGTGAGAGAGTATATTGCAAAGAACTATTCTAAACATAAAAAAGTATTTGATCTCGCTATGAAAAATGAACTTAACCAAATCAATGCTATAGCTTATGACTTAAATCTAAAACCAGCGGAGTATAAAACTCAGTTGAGAGATGCTCAAGAGCATAATGTTATAGCCCATATTAAAACCCATGTAAAGCTTCCTCGTTCAGCGCATAAACATTTCAAAGCATTCATCCAACTACATGATGGAGTGCCTTTAGAAAACCAAAGAAAACTAGAGATGCATGATGATGGAAATATATATTATAATACCTTAGCAGAAGATACCCTAAACAGTGTGCAAATCTTAGTCAATACTAATAATGAAGAACTTATCATTGCAACAGAAGATATGGCACTTAAATATAAGGTTGTTTATGAGGTACAAGAGGTGAAAAGTGTTAACCCAACTACAGGTTTTACTATGCTTCAAGAAAACATAACAATAAAAAGACTTGATTTAGTTCCACTGACACAAAAAGATTATGATTATATAGAGGAAGCACAATAATGAAACAGTTACTTTTACTAATAATACTAACATTTACACTATTTGCTAACGATGCAAGGCTTGATAAATATCCGCAGGCTTTGGAATGGGAAAAAACTGCAAATACACAAAGTTTTGCAGCATTTAACTTAGGTCGTACTTATCAAACAAAGATAGAAGATGATGAAAAAGCAATCTTTTGGTATAAGAAAGCATATGAACTTGACAATCAAAATACAGATGCTGCTAATAATTTAGGATACTTATATGATGATTTAAAGAAAAATGAAGATGCTATCTTTTGGTATAAAGAAGCTAGTAAAAATGGTGATTCAGACCCATTAATTAATCTTTCACTCCTATATAAAAAACTGCATCAATACAATGATGCAGTTTTTTACTATAAAAAAGCATATGCAATGGGAAATATGGGTGGAGCAAATGGCTTAGGATACCTTTATGAAACTTCCTTAAAAGATGTGGAAAATGCAGAATTGTGGTATAAAAAAGCATCCAGTGAAGGCTATGGAAAAGCAATTGCTAACTTAGGAAGAATCTATCATGAACAAGGCGATAAAACAATGGGCGCCGCTTATGTAATCGCAATGATAAATTATGGTTACACAAAAAAACAAGTATTAAAGTTTTTAAAGAACACAAGAGAAGTAGATGATGACACAATACAAAAAGCCTACAAACTCCAACAAACCCTAGACATTCCTAAACACTACACAGGTGGCATTAACTAAACAATGTCCGCCATCCCAACTCCTTCGCTCTTCCTCTATAACGCTTCATCTGCTAACATTGCAAACCACATCTTATTTGGCAAAGCTATCGCTTTACCTTCATGATAAAGTAGCACAAGTTTAAGCCGTTCATTTAAAGTTTTGTTAGCAATGTTGTCAGGACTAATAGTATAACGGCCTAAGGTTTTACTTGTTGGCCATTTTATGTGAGTGTAAGCGGTGTAAACTAACTCCGAACAGACAATTTTATCACTTGTTTCTACATCAAAATTAAAATCATAATCTTTTCCAATCTGAGCAAAGGTGTGTAAGAGCACCGCACGTTTTTCATCTTGACTTATTCCATTTTCACGTAACACTGCCATATCATCAATGTTTAAAAAATGTTCTAATGAATTAAGGACAACACCCTTACGTAGCGCTTCGACTATCTTTTCGTTGGCATTAATACTTGCATGATGGGGCACAACAAGGGGATGGTTCCAGATGCCAAGGGCTTCTAGTTCTTGTTGACTTCCTACCCAGATAGCCGCATGTCCCCAGTACCCTGGAATAAATGAATCTGTTAAACGAAAAGGTGTTTTTTCTAAAAGAATATCCCCCGCTTTTAACTGAGTATAAATGTTATTATACACCTCAGTATCATTGTACATTAAACCTTTTCGACTTGCAACAAGTCCCACAGAGTTGCCAAAAAATTCACTAAAGAGATTGATACTGTTGTTACTTAAAACTTCTAAACTATCCGTACTATTACGATTATAAAAATTCAATTTTTGAGCTACGATTTGAAAGAAGTTTTTATCCATTAAAGCACGATAAGAGGGGCTATTTTCAATCAATGTTTGCAAATAGACCATCTCAATATCAAACTCATGATCCTTTGCAATCTCTTTTTGGTAAAATTTAATCGCTTTTTTCATACGCAAGTAGTTCCCAATAGAGGCATATTCTGTGCTCGCATGAAGTAAAGCCTTACTTTCCAAGCTATATTCACTATCTTTAGCATTAATAATTTTACGGAGGTGTCGTTGCTGTTGAAACATAGATAAGTTGATAAGATAATTATCGTATAAGACAATGGCTGATGAGAGTGAAAACATAATACCTTTAAGACGTAGCTCTTTTTCAATACTCTCATCATCTAACCATGCCTCATATTTTACAGCACGACTAAGAAGTTTTTCTCGTAAAAGTTGTTGCACTTTAGTCTCGTAACGAAGGTCATGGATAGACTCCGATGTTAAGTATCCATTAACCTCAAGTTCATTTTCAAGACTTTCAAAAAACACTCTACTTTGAGCCCGTTGTGTTAAGGACTGTTCTACTAAAGGAAAATACTGCTCCATCTCTTCATCAAAATTCACTTCAATTAAAGGCGTACTTGGCGTTTTACTACATCCAGTTATTAAAATAGCTGCTACAACAATAGTAATTTTCAATATATCCATTTTCATCTTATTTCCTTTAAACAACATCAAAAAAACCTATTTTTAATATAATTAATTATTTATCGATATAATACCTTTTTTAATTTAAAAATAGTGATATTCTATAGGTGTTTCTTAGCAGCTTAATAAAAAAAATTTACCAAACTAATAATTTTTTATATCTCAAGGATAAAATATGTGGATGATAGTAGGATTATTAATTTTAGCCTCGATACTAAACCTTTTAAGCGGTAACACTGAAGATGCACTTATTATTGCCGCAATCGTATTTGTTGTTACCCTTATTAAACTTGTTATACAAAATCTATCTTTAGAAAAAAAGTATACTCAGCTAGAACAGCGTTTTAATACGCTTATAGATTTTGTAGATGAGAAGTTTGTATCCTTCCCTACTACAGAGCAGCCACATCACGAAAAGACTAAGCATACTAAGTCCACTACTACTGTGTTGTCAGAATCAGCAACCGTATCTCTTGTGCAAAATGTTATCAATGATAATCAACCCAATACTCTTGCGCAAGAAACGCAAACTTCACTAAAGAGCATTACACCTCTAAATAAAATCATACACAAGATGACACATCATGTAAAAGAGTACTTTAGTACAGGTAACCCGCTTATTAAAGTAGGTGGTGTTATCCTCTTCTTTGGGCTCTCTTTTTTAATTAAGTTTTCTGTTACCAATGACATTATTAGTGTGGAATTAGGTATTTTAAGTGTCGTAATTTTTGCGATAGGATTAACGGGAACAGGTTTCTACTACCGTCATCGTCAGGGTGCTTTTGGTCTTATACTACAAGGTATTGGTATTGGAGTGTTTTATCTTGCTATCTTCTCTGCAGCTAAATATTTTGAAGTCATATCACTACCATTAGCTCTTGGAATCATGGTAGCTACTATAGTCTTTGCTAGTTTTTTAGCCATTATTCAAGATGCTTTTTATCTTGCGATATTTGCTACTGTAGGAGGTTTTTTAGCACCTATCCTTACCTCAACGGGTCAGGGTTCACATGTTATTCTTTTCTCTTATTATATTTTTCTAAATCTGAGTATCATTAGTATTGCATGGTTTAAGTCATGGCGTCTTTTAAATCTTCTTGGTTTTAGTTTTACTTTTATTATTGGGGGAGCTTGGGGCGTTCGAAGTTATACACCAGAACTATTTTACACTACAGAACCTTTTCTCATTTTCTTCTTTTTACTCTACCTTGGAGTCGCCATTTTGTTTGCGTATCGTACGCAGTTCAAACTTAAAGCCTATGTCGATACTACCCTTGTGTTTGGTTTACCTACAGTTGCTTTTGGCATTCAAACAGCTATTGCCAACAATACTCCTTATCTTCTCTCATTTTCTGCTCTAATTGTTTCAGGTATCTATCTTTCACTTGCCCTATGGTTACGTAAGAAAGAGGTCTTCTCACTCTTAAGTGAATCTTTTTTAGCCTTAGGTGTTATCTTTATGTCACTTGTCTTTGCACTTGCATTAGATCCGTCTATGACGGCTATTATCTATGCTCTTGAAGCGAGTGGTATTATCTGGATTTCACTCAAACAAGAGAGATTGTACTCACGTATTTTTGCACTGGGGCTTTTAGTTTATGCCATTTTAAGCCAAATAAATACAATGAAATATATCTATGATGTATCAGACTTTACACTAACATACTTGTTAACCAATCTCATCATATCCATTGGATTTCTACTCTCTGCTTTCATCTATGAGAAGTTTAACTCGCTGATAAGACCTTGGGAAAAGCACCTTGCTAATATCTTGCTATCTATGGGTCTTATTATTTGGGTTTATGCTGGTTTTAGTGAATTAAAAGATAGTGACTATGCTTATTTCTTACTCTACTTAAGTTTTAGTGCACTAGCAATGCTTTATATAAGTTTACAGTTTTCATGGAGAGGACTTCAAGTTGCACTTGAAGCTTTTTTTCCCTTAGCTCTGTTGAGTCTCCTCTTGTATCGCTCTGATGTCACCCATCTTTTTCAAAACTATGGCGCAATAGCTCTTGTGATTTTTATCACTATCTACTATACACTCCTAAAAAAACTTACTTTTAAGTTTACCCCTTATTGGCATCTTGTTGGTTTATGGTTGAGTCTAGCAGTCCTTTCAAGTGAAGGTGTTTACGCTATTAAGTCTTATAGCATTACATTAGCCTTAACGTGGACTCCACTGCTCTTTATTGCAGCCCTTTACCTTATTCTTAACACTAAGAAATTTTGGCCACTTTCAGAAAAATCTGATTTATATCAAAACCAAGGCGTTAAGGGTATCGTTGTTTTCTTTGCATTTTGGGAGTTAGCAGCTTTTACACATACGGCACAACTTGATGCTTTACCTTATCTTCCACTACTAAACCCCTTAGCTTTAATGCAAGTAAGTGTTGTTTTTGCCATCACTTACTGGCTTCAAAAAACTGATGTTAAAAAACAGCATATTATTAAGTTTCTAGGCGTTAGTTTTTTACTTTTTGCCACACTTCTTTTAGCGCGAAGCATCCATTTTTATGCGGATGTAGGATTCAGCATATCATCACTTCAATCAAGTCGTATTTTTGGAACCGGTATTTCAATTTTATACACTTTAATTTCATTAGCAATTATCATCTACGCCAAAAAGCGTGATGATCGTAAAGTGTGGATGGTTGGGGCAGGTCTTCTTGGTTTTGTCATCTTTAAACTACTCTTTTTGGAGCTTTCTCAAAGTGGTACTTTAGAACGTATTATCTCATTTCTTGTTGTAGGTGTTCTTATCTTAATTATCGGTTTTATCGCCCCACTTCCACCCAAAAAAGAGGAATTACAAAATGCTTAAACTCTTGGTACTCTCTGTACTTATTTCAAATCTTATCGCTGTTGAAAAAAATGATTTTACTTATAAAAGAGATATTATCACAACCCAAAAAGAGGGTTTAATTTCTGTTAAATTACCTCTAGAAGTCTATGCAAAACTTACTTTTAAAGAGCTCTCTGATCTTGGTGTTTACGATGCGCTTGACCAACTAATGCCCCACACACTTTTAGTAAAGCACCCCTCTCAACTTAAGATACAAGAAAAGGTTATTCCTTTTGCCTCATACAAGAGTTTAAAAACTTCACCTGCTCATAACATTAAGCTTGTGTTTGAGGGTAAAAACATCAACTTGAATGCTATAAATACCTTTGAAGAAAAAGATTATATTTTAGACACCTCAGGTATGACAACAGGTATCGATACACTTCTTATCAAAAGTAAAAACTTAAAAAACATGGTGCATGTTGATACTTTTTGTAGTAATGATCTTGCCACATGGCGCTTAATTAAATCTAATGAAATTCTAGCCAAACTCTCGATGCAAGAGAGTCCCATCTTAAAAGAGCGTCTCTACCTCAATAGCAAACCCTGTCATTACTTGAAATTAAAAATAGATAAACCTCTTAATATAGATCATATTAGTGCGTATAAAGCTTCCCAACAACTTACAAAACCAGAGCCGCAAAAACTAATACTACAACACCATAACAATGGAATAGAGTTTAATCTCACAAAAAATATAACACTCAATACCTTATATTTTGCACTCCCTAATAAAGAGCAATTTTACAAGCTCATACTCTTGAGTAAAAACACTAAAAATGCTCCATGGCATCCCATTAAAACAATGTCTATATATTCACTCAAAAAAGGAAAAGTCACTGCCTTATCTCTTGCATTAAAGACTCAGGCAAACTATTATCGTATCCAAGCACAAGAGAACTCCTATCTTCCTAAACAACTTGAACTCTCTTTTGATTATGATAACGCTGAGCTATACTTTTTAGCGCAAGGTACAGCACCCTACACTCTTGTTTATGACAGTCTACAAAAAGTTTCCCAAGTTGATATCTTAGCTCTAAATGACACCAACTCTAGCACCGCACAACTCTCTCGTGAAAAAAGTTTAAACCCAAATGCTAAAGTCGTTATAACTCCTACAAACTATAAAGCAATTTTCACATGGATAGCACTCATACTCGGCGTCATACTTTTAGCTTTTATGACCTTCACTCTCATCAAAGATACACAAAAGGATACATGATGAAATACGTCTTAATACTACTTCCCTCACTTCTTTTAGCTAATTGGAGTAGCTTCAATTCAGTGGGAATGGCATACCTTGTAATTTATCTTGGTATAGCTTTAGGACTTATTTTAACCGTTCTCATTCCACTTTTATTTATACGATGGTTCTTTTTTGCGAAAGCTAGTCGTTTTGAAAACACTCGTATTAACACACAAACATCCCTAACCCGAGTTATTAAAATCTACTTTATCTTTACACTATTAAGTTTAGTTGTTTTAGGGCTCTCATTTTTTATGAATATTTATCCTTACTATTTTATCTATTCACTCAATATTTGGATTGCCATCATATGGGTTTTCATATCAGCACCTTATAAAAATCTGTTTTTAACACTCTCTTTTATTATTGTTGTGTTGCAAATTCTTATTAACTTTATCGACATTATTCGTTTTACGGATATTCACATTCATAATGAACTTTTGGAGATAGCTTATATAGGGATGAATACACTCGTCCGTTATGGTAATGAGCTCCAAATAAATACTCTAATTTTTATAGTTAGTCTCCCTCTATTTTTGATGAGCATCATCTCTCAAAGTCACGATAAAGTACTTAATAAACACCTTTATATTCTTCTTGTCAGTGCTATTTTCGGGCAACTTCTCTTTATTGCAATGCAAACTTTTGTTGAAAGCCAGTACATTGATAATCTTTTTTATCGTGGAGTGCATCTTACTTTTTTATATAGTATTGAATTTAGCTTTGCTTTTATTTTTTGGAAATCTTTACAAAATGGCGATGATGTTAAGCAACATTAAATTTTATGGCACTCAGATAACATATGCAGACTATTTATATATATGCAATCCCTAAACACTATAAGGTAGGTGTACCGTGTTGATCGTAAAAGTAAAATCTTTACTTAAAAAGGCAGCTATACTTTATCTTATTAGTGTTGTTATCTGTATCTTACTTATTATGATTTTTGATTATAAACTTTTACTTCATAATGATATTTACTATAGTTTTCTTTGGACAATACTCTATCTTTCAATAGGTGTTGAAGTTTTGGCACTTATATACTTCAGCTATATCAGCTGTTATAAAAACAGATGTTACAAAGCAACTCACTATTATCATAAAGAGTTAGCATCACTAAAAAGTTATCCTCTTATGATAAAGATCATTCTGGTTCCACTCATTTATTTCATACTCTTTTTCTTGCCTTTTATTATGACATTTTTATTGGCAATTATCTCAGTTCTTACCTATCTATGTATCTACATACTCTTCATTGGAAAATCCCTAACACAAACTATGTATATGGAATATGATACATCTACCTATCGCAGTAGTACCTTTGCTGTTGCTACTCCTCATAAACAGTATCAACTTTTTGGTAGTTTAGATGCCTTAGGTTTTAGCCTCAAAGATGAGGGAAAAACACCTTATGTTATCTATGGACATCTAAAAGAGGGTAACACCTATAAAACCATCTATGCACGAAAAGCCTACCTCTATCAAATTGAAGGTAAGAAAACCCGTTTTGGCTATATAATAACCCATTATAAGCGCCTCTATCACTATGAGTACACAAAAAAAGAACTCAACGACTTTAACTGTACTATTCAATTAGGAATACTATAAATGCATGACATTAACAACCTTGAAGAGATTTTCAATACGACGCTTCAAAAGGATTTAAAAACACTTCAGTTTTTAGCAGAGACAACCACCTCAAAAGTAAAACTGTTAACCCTACTTTATATGAGCTCACTGTTTTTAGTTACAGTGTCTTTAGTTTATTACATGACATCTTCTTGGCAAGCAGTTGCTTATATCTTAGTGGCTATGTTGGTTGCAATACCAATTAAAATCTATTTACATCCTGGTTTTTTTATGCTGTTCGCATTTATAATGACAGGGTTTATTTTTGAAAACGACCTACCTTCTCTTATCTTTATTGATGCACTAATTCTCTTTGCATTCACAGTACATACCAATATTGTTAAAGAAAAATATACTAAAAGATACTATACACAGATTATAAAGCCTTTGATCCAACACTTAAGTACATCCCTCATGGTCATGTGCCTGAACGTTATTTTAAAGGTTCATGGCTTTTTAAAGTGCGTGATTTTGTACTGAGTGGTTCGGAGCGATTTAAAGGAAAATATAAAGGTGTCTCTTTTGAACTCTCTAATGTTATAGCCTCAAGCGTTAGCACCAATGACGACAACGAAGAGGTAGCTGGCGGGACTGTTTTTAACGGGGTAGTCTTTGCTTGTGGATTTAACAAAAAGTTAAAGTATCGTACCGTAATTTTACCCGATACAACGGAAGAGAAATATGGAGCTTTAATAGGAAGATGGCTACAAAAAAAACGTCGTCGAAAAATGAAACTTATGAATATGGACTATCCTGAGTTTGAAAAATGCTTTAAAGTGTATGGAGAAGATGAGATTGAAACCCACTATGTACTCAACCATCATTTGATGAAAAATATACTAGAACTAAGAGAACGTTTAGGTGATGAGGAGATGATGTTCTCTTTTTACTTAAAAAACTTTGTAGTGTTTAGCCAAAATTTCTACTCTTTTTCTCCACCAGATGCCGCCTACTTACAAAACTTTAAACATATAAAATATGACTTTGAAGTCATTAAGTTCTATATCTCTATCATTGAAGATCTAAAGCTAAATGAAAAGCTATGGGAAGTATAAAGTGATACAATACAAATTCAGACCTAGGCTTATATTTTTACTAATGTATAAAAAAGTACAAATATTATTAGAATCGTTTAATATTCTAAGACTAATAGACTTGTCTACGAGGATAAATTAAATGAAAATTATCACTTTGTTGAGTAAAATACTAGACTTAATAGGTGTTATTTTACACTATAGTGGGCTAGTCGCCTCAATTGGTGTTATCTATGTTTCATTATATTTTTTAGTCAGTGAATGGGATACTCCTTTTACGATATATACAATTTCAATTTTATCTATAATGGTATCGGTGTTGTCTTTTAACTTAATATTCATCTTGCATCACTACATCTATCGTTCAAGGCTCTATATCGATGTTAAAGTTGTTATGAACCTCTTAACAACAAAAAAAGCTTTAAAAACATTAAAAACAAAAGATTTTGAAATCCCTACATTCAATTTTGTAGCGTATGAGTATGCAAATTATGGGGCTCTTTTTACTTTTAAAACCATACAAAAAAAAGAGAAATATAAAGATATAAATTTCAACAACATTCCCTCGCATCTAAAAAATGTTTTTAGAGTGTTTTTTATAGGGGAAGTTCTCTTTTTACTAAGCCTTATCTTAGGCATTATATTATTCTATTTTGCAGTTTCTAAACAAGAAAATCCTAACTTAAAAAAAGCAAAAGAGATGGCATGTCACTCTTTTAAGCTAACACCTAATCAGGTTTTATACTACCGAACAGTTTATAAAGATGCCTATGTGTTTACACTCAAAAGACCACAAAATCGCTTCCAATTTGATGCGGATAATGCCATCTATGTCAAAACATCTTTGAAAGGAAGTTCAAAGCGTTCTAGTTCACATCCAAATTATATTCAAAAAGAGACGCAAGCTATTAAAATTAACTGCAAGAAATACATTTAAAATAGTAGATGTTTTATAGTAAGCATCCTCTTATCATAGAGTTAACACTAAGCAGTTACTTTTTACGATATGCCAACAAAAACTGCTTCATTTTCAACAACTTTTTCGCGCTAACTAGGTCAACAACTGTCTGATTGTTCTTGTTTTTTAAATCTATATCAGCACCGGCAGCTAAAAGGCTTTAGACCTAAGTTATCTAAAACTATTAATGCAGTTCACTTAGAGGATTTTTCTTCAGTTCACTTATAAAAAAGAATTGTGCCACACCAATAGGAAGTAGCAATATGGCACCAATACCACCTATGACAATAAGTATTACGGAGTTTGTAATATTGAGTCGAAGTTTTCTACTACTTTCATAATCCTCAAGCTCTTTTAATGCAAAAAGAGGAAGAATAATAGTTGGAACTGCCACAATAATAAAGGTTACACTTCCTGCGATATACATAGTAGCATCAGATGATGTTGGAGAATCTGTTGCCATGACACCCACCATCAAGGCTAAAAATCCACCCATCAAAAATCCTATAATCATCTCTACCGTATAACTTATTTTTAACCACTTAATTTGCTTATTCAAACTGTTAATCCTTTGTTCTAACAATAACTGCTTCAAATATTACTATTTTTTACTTATATTTAACATAAATTAATATCACAAACCTGATCGAATCTTACGTGTTTGAAAACTTGAGAGCAGAAAGTAGAGTGCGCATGCCGCAAACACATGCTTTAGGGTATGGCCACTTACCCATCCTAAAATTGTATATATTTCAGTATCAAAAGACTCACATAACTTAGCTATAAAATAAAAAAACAGTAATGTCCAATACCCATATGTGGTACTAAATTCACTTTTGAAAAGGATTAAAATCATAGGTATAATAAGCATAGGAAGGTACTGTACTAAAAAGTAAAGACGAAGATCGCCTACACCCTGCTGCTCTCCAATATACCAGTACAAAACAGAGAATACCCCGAGAAAGACAAGGGGTAAACTCACTTTTTTTGCCAAGGTTAAAGAGATATGTTCCGCAATAACAATACTAAACATCATCATAAATGCAAAACCCATAGGTAGCCTATCCCATAATAAAGTGCTATTGTCTGGATTTATATGATAATAACTTGAGCCCAAACCAACTCCTATAAGTGCTATAAAAAACAGCACATAAGCATATTGAAAGCCATTTAGTAAGCGTAGAGAATTCTCTTGTAATGTCTTATAAAGTGCCAGCATACCTAACCCTACAAAAAGTACATTGCTCATTACATTTAAAAAATTACTTACTCCAAAATAGCTATGTGTGTCTGCAAAGTTGTGATAAGTAATATTTTGAGCAAAAGGAGCCACAAAAATAGAAACGTATCCACTAACTAATATCAAAACAATGAGAAGAGTGAAGAGCGAAAACCTTTGTGTTGTTGTTAGTTTGAACATTTTAATCTCATTGTATTTTAATACCTTTAATTAAATGCTCCACACCCTTATAAAAAGATATAAAAAACTCAATATCTTTATCATTATGAACCGATGTCAACACCTTCGCATCAAACAAAGAACGTTCATTGAAGTCAAAACCTAGGTACAGTTTATTATCTTGATGTGAAATAAAAATCTTATCAATCTCTAACTCTTGTTTAATACTAAGAAGATTTTTCACAAACTGCTGAGTAAAAAGAGATGCCTCCTGTTTTGCATCTTTATATACTCGTAAATTAAACTGCATATAAGCCTTACTAAACGTTGAAAGGTGTGGCCATTCTTTGATATATTGAGAGACTTCCACATCATATTCATAGCCTTCAGGGAAACAACGAAACTGCCCTCTTTTCGCTATTTTTAAATCCACGATAAAGAGATATCCTTTAAAAATCGTGTTATCATTTTCTTCAATATTTAGTTCACTTGCCTTTACTTTAAGCCCTGCTATATTACCTTCAAATGAATCACCTCCATAAAAGTTATCCCAGTCTCTAAACAGATGTGACTTATAAACTTCATCTTGAGTTACTTGACGATAAGGGGTATAGTCAAGTTCTGGATTTAAAAATGTCACTAGCGATTTAATAAGCTCTGTTTTATAACGGTAAACATAACCATTTGCAATATAGCTCAAACCGTATAAAATACCAAATAGTACCAATACACCTACACCCATGATAGAACCACTCTCTTTGGAAGTTCCATGTTCATTGGTATACAACAGAATTGGAAGATAAATACTAGCAACAACACCTACAAAAACTATCTGTAAAAAGAACGTGAGATAACGTTTACGTTCTAAGGGATTTAATAATGCCTTTACCTTTTTATAATAAGCATTAAAAACTTCTTTATCGGTATCTACTCTTGTTTTTATTGTCTCTGTACTCACTGGTGTTGATGCTAAGGGTGCTAGTTTTGGTTCATCCTTTAAAATAGATTCTTCAATAATACGAAGTTCCTTAGGAGAGGGTTTACTCCATAAAAATTGATTGAGTTTAAACGTTGTAATAATATCCATGATATTATCAATATGTTGAAAATATTTACGAAGACGTGCCTGTTTAAAAAGGGATGTTGATAACTCAGGTTCAAAGTGTTCACGACTCCCATATTCCATAGCAATATAGAATTTAGAGTCACTAAAAGAGATATAAAGTGGTACATTCAATTTCATACGAAGTTTTAAGATATAGTCCATCATCGTATGCGTTAAAAGGTAGCGTGCTTCGACAGGGTCATTCCCATACACAACAAAATGTTTTTCAAACTCAGGATTATCTAAGTAGACAAGATCATCTTTTGTAAAGTTCATACTCTGTAGCCACTTTCCTAAATTACCAAAATATTTTTCGGCACTGTCGGGATAGATAAGTAGTGTTGACTCAAAAGCCTTGTTAAAATCAAACTCAGCAAAGATACCCTGAAAAACATCAATAATAACGGTCTGTTTTCCATTGCTACGTTTTTCATGTACATGTAACTCTGAAAACATAAAATCAACCTCCTCAAAGTTACCTTTGATAAGATCGTCCCCTCGGTAGTCAGTGTAGTACCCAAAAAGACGTGACTTATTAAATACAAAACGAGGTATTGCCTGTGTTGCTCGATAGATAAAGGTTTCATTTATCCCTACAACAAGAGGATGAATTACTTGCTCTTTAAACTCTTGGATGTAATCATATGCCATCAAGATACGCCCTGCAGAAAAAACTAACATCCCCACAAAAAAGATAATAAAAACAATAGCTCCATTATCAGATGTTAATATCATGAGCCCCACCATAACCAAAACAACTGCTATACGAAAGGCAACAACCTTTCGCTCTGCTACAATCCGTTTTTTTTCTAACTCTTCTAAAAGAGGATAAAGTTTTTCAGCATATATTGCATTAAAAGTTTTCTTATCGGACATTGTTATTGCGTTACTTTATAGGCGTTATATTTAAATAGTACATAAAAACTGTTATTGCTAAGACGTTTATCTTTAAATGTCATATGACATGCTTCATTTAAAACCGCTGCACTTGTTTTAGCAACCACACCCTTTTCTCCAGCAATAACATGTGCCGTAGATGCCATATCAACAACACCCATAGCACGGCCCAACCAATAAAAGTCCTCTTTTGTTAACTCTTTTTTTATCTGCTTTACTTCACGTTCACATAGACTTGTAATACCCTCATCTAAAGCATTGGCGCTTACATTCATACTTCCTAAGGTAAGCAGCGTTAAAGCCACTGTTATTATTAATTTCATTTTTCTTCCTCTTTTTTAAAATTTGACAGGGTATCAATGCGGTATAAATAGGAGTCAACATCCCTCATTGAAAAACCCCTCTTTTTTGCTAAATTATTGATATCAATATGTCTGTTAATGTGACCATCCACAGCACGTATATTGCCACTTACTTTTCCTAAACGTTTTTTCTTAACATCTAAAATTTCAATATAGTAGTGAAGCAGTTCATCAGCTCCATAATAAGTATCAGCTTCTAAAGTAAGAATCCCTTTTTCAAAATTAGTAAGAACCTCGGAACTTTTAATATCCTCTTCAGAAAACCAAATACTGTTTTTATAATATGTTTTATACACCACATGACTCTCAGATGCAAAATAACTATCTATTTTAAAAGCATCCGTTTCTCCACGAAAATCAATATTGATATTTCTAAGTTTATACCCTTTCTTAAAGTAAGTACTTTTTTCTAAACGAAAAGAACCTTCTTTAAAATTAGTGTCAGAATCAACAAGCACCCTTCTCTCTTTTTTAAAGGGTTTTTCTTGGACCATAAACTTTTCTATTTTAATTTGGTTTAAGAGCTCTGTTTTAGGCCAATTAAAAATAAAGTCTTTTTTATAATTTCCATAATTATTAAGTTCTAGTTGTGTTGTATTTGTCTCTTTTGGTAGTCTAATATTAATTATCTTCTTAACATCATCATCAGGTAAAATCAATTCAATTAAATAGTGATCGCTGCGAGCCACCTCACTAAAGAGATACTCATCTTTACTATAAAGTAATGTGCCTGTAGCATTTCCAATACGCATCCTATGCAAATTATTCAAATAGTGAGAATCATCCTCTTCAACAATCTTAACTCGGATGTTTACAAACTCTTTTTGACGTAAGTTATCTTCAATAGTGATGGTCACTTTTGGTTTATGTAACAAACGTTGAACAAACTCGCTATTAACACTAGCTATTACTGCTATTACAAAGGCAACAGCACCAAAACCTATTAAAAGAGGTTTTAAAGAGCGTGATGCCACATCTTTTGTAATCTTGAGATGTTTAATTTCAGATAGGTCACTACCTCTCTCCTGTGCCTCACTAGTAGTTGCATTGGCTACTAAGGGCTCCTCTTTAAAATGTATAAAGATGATTCGTAGAGGCAGCGTGACTGTTATTACCACAAACGCTAATAGCAGCAGTCCGATATCAAAAGGCGTCATCCCCATATAAAAAAATGCTAGTGTAAGATTAAAACCTACTAATAAAATAATCAAAATGGCACCTATCCAGCGCAAACGATCAATCCAACCAAAAATAAATGCAAGTAAGCCCGCAATAAAGGTACTAATAACAATAAACTCAATAGGTAGATGTACTAAAGAGTCATCAGGAATATGCTCTCCTGAAAAAAGTCCAATAATATCTTTAAACATCTCTAACAAGAGGACAATAAGAAGTCCTTGCTGTATAAAATAGACAAAAATACTCATCAATATAAAACTAAAAAAATAGGGGATTTTTTCTCCTATTTTAGCCATCGCTACTCCTTTTACTTTGTGATATTTCTAAAACGATAGGTATTACTATCAAATTCTTTATCATTATCTAACTCCAATCATCTCTCTTTTAAATCTTCTGTATCCGAAGATATAGGTTCCAAGAGTGTCACATCAAGAAGATGTTCTTCTTTAAAAATAAAATAGACACCCTCATAATAAATTTGATCTTTTGACAAAATTATTAATGCATTTTTATCATGACGTCTCAAAAGATGTAGCATATCTTTTTGTGTAGTGTTTTTCGATCAATTTTCAATATTCGCCTATCTCGTAAACATAATTAAAGAAATCACCTTCATAGTGCTGTTTTAAGTTCATCGATAATTGCATCTCATAAGCTTGTTCAATATCATTATCATTCATATCCCATATTTGTCTCAAAGTATTTATAATATGCTGTCGTTTGTAAACATGTCCTGTAAGACTAATCATAAAAGCGGCAATTTTGAGTTTCTTTTCTGGCTCTTTATAAGAGTTATACAGAGCATGATAGGCATCAACAGCAGCATCATCGTTTTCCATTACCGCACGTCTAAACCAAACTTCAGCCTGATCATTATCGTTTAAATCTCTTGTATAAAAGGTTCCAATGATAAGTGCTATACCTTTAGTTCCCATTGCATAGGCTTTTTCATACCACTCTATTGCTTCTAAAGTATTGTTATAAAACATATAGTTGATGTAACCTATATTTTGATAAGAGCTACTTAGTTTTCCTGAGTGTTTGTACCATTTAACAGCGCGGTCATAATCTGTTTGTTCGTAATAGTAAGTACCAATTCTCGAACAGGCATCTGCTGTAATCTTTTTATTGTTAAAACGTATTGCTTTTTTATACCACAAAAATGCATCTTTTTTAGTAGCATTATCCAAGTTTAATGTTTCAGCAATAGTATAAGCCATAGGAGCAGTAATGCTTTTTTTATTAATAAGAGCCATTTGTGGATCAATCTTCTTTAGAGGAAAATATGCCTTAGCTTCCCCTTTTTCAAAGGATTTTAGATAATAAGCCTTAGCTTTTTTAATATTTTGGAGCGTGTTGTAATTAAGGTTTCCTAATAAAAGCTCCATCTCTCCATTATTGCGTACTATTAATTTTTTGTACCACAGTTTAGCATTTTCATAATCATTAAGTTTTTTTTCATACAACATCCCAATACGTTTAGCCTTGGAAACATCACCTTTTTGATACATTTTCTGATATCGCTCAATTAAGAAGTTAACATCATTACTATTTTCATAGATTCGATATTGAGAAGGTAGAATACGTTTTGCATACTCATTTCCAGAATTAGCTGCTTCTTCATACCATACAACGGCCTCACCCTTGGTATGGACATCTTTATCATATAAGAGTGCTACAGATAGGGCACCAAAACTCTTATCAATAGCATAAGCTTTTTGATACAACTCGATAGCATTTTTTGAAGATCCATTTTTTTCACAAATTTTTGCAGCTTGAATAAAAGCCGTACTATTTTGTTCAAATTGGCCTTTGATAGCAAGTCCTTGCGCCTTAGAATCATCTATCTTTGCTAAAAACTTTAAAGGATGTAAAAAGTTCTCATCACTCTTTGACACACTACTTTGTACCGATAATAAAAGTACTTTTCTTTCTCTAACATTTAGATGAAGTAACAGTTTTTTAAGTTCTTTAGAGTCTGAATAAACCGCTTCTTGAAGCGCTAACCATTGCAATCTTTTAGGACTATAAGCAACCATAAAGCTCTCAACCATACTCTTTTTTTCACCGTTATGACGTACTTGAATATGATTTGCTTTTGCACCTTTTTTTATAAGGGCATCGGCAACCTTATAGTTATTGTTGTTAAGGGCATGGTATAGAGGGGTATGTCCATTTACAACATAATCAACATCAAAGTCTTTATTCATAAAAGTCTCTATCGCTGTCATATTATTATTATCTATCGCTAAAGTAAGGTAGGTGTCTCTTTCATCTTTTGTAAGCGTATTAGGATTATAGACATCATAAGAGTAGATCGCTTCTGAGTAGGTATTAACTATAAAGTTAATAATAGCGTTATGTTGTGTCTGCTTCTCATGTACTATATAACGCTCTATCGACTGCTTCGATATTACAGAGAAAACTTGTAATACAAAAAGAGACAAAACAACAACACCTATCCATTTTGCTATTTTAAGCTTTGGAATTTTTAGGGTTGATGTTTTTCGGATTGAGGTTTCTTTATTTTGAATCGATGTTGTTGGTTCCATTTTGAAAAAAGCCATCGCAAAAAGTTTAAATCCAATAACAACTATAGGTAAATATGTTGAAACAACCATCATTGCACCACTAAACATTGCAATCACAGTTCCAAATATTATAATCATTAAACTCATGAAGTGCCAGGTAGGTGTTTGAGAATACTTATGACATGAAGAACATTGAAAAACCTTTCCAGGAGGGCTTATGTTAATACGAAACTCAGGTAAGGTCTTTTCATCACAATGGGGACATTTAATCACTTTTTATATTCCTTATATCTAATTTTTTTGGTACGATAGTGGTCAAAAACTACCATAATATTTCAGAGCAACATGAAACTTCTTTTATTATTTAATTATAATTAATTTAATTATTTTTCAACATAATATCTTTTAATTATTTAAAATTTATCATATATTTGTAATAAAAGGTAGTTTATGTCTAAAATTTCAATATCCATACTTTTTATGCTGTTTATAACAGGATTTTCTACAATGGCACACCATAAAAAAGGAGATTACAGCTCTGGTGTCAAAAACCTCAACAAACCTTATATATTTCTTTTTTCTTAACCTATTTTCTAGGTATACAAAGGTTTTATAACATTTAGATACACTTTCATATGTTAAAAATAGCTCACATCAATTTACAAAAATGGTACAAAAACAACGGTCGTCACGAATTACCTTGGAGGCTCACAAACGACCCATACAAGGTGTGGTTGAGCGAAGTGATGCTACAACAAACACAGGTGAAAACAGTATTGGAAAGGTTCTATTTTCCATTTTTAGAAACCTTTGCAACACTTGAAATTTTGGCAAGTGCAACAGAAGATGAAGTGTTAAAAAAGTGGGAGGGTTTAGGCTACTACACACGTGCTCGCAACCTACATAAAACCGCTAAACTTTCCCAAAAAGAGCTTCCTAAAACAGTTTCTGAGCTTATTGCCCTACCAGGCATTGGTCGTAGCACTGCCCATGCCATTGCTGCATTTTCTTACCATACACCCGTTCCCATACTTGATGCGAATGTTAAGCGTATTTTATATCGTGTTTTTGGAGTTACAAGTGCCAATGAAAAACAGCTATGGGAGTTAGCTTATAAACTTTTTGATGTGGAGCATCCTTATGAGTACAATCAAGCGATGATGGACTTGGGTTCTATGGTGTGTGAGTCTAAACAAACGGCTTGTGAAGTATGTCCTTTTCAAGGTATTTGTAAAGCCACCTTAGATGACCCTCTACTCTATCCTACAAAAAAAGCAAAAAAAGTGGTTCCCATCCGGAGTAAAAACATCATTATTTTTACTGATAAAAAACGTTTAGCACTGCAACAGAGAGAGACACGTTTTTTAAATGGTTTATGGGGGTTTGTAGAAGAAGATAAAACGCTTCAAATAGGGATGAAGCAACTGGGTTCAATTGTTCAAAAGTATTCGCATTTTCATCTTCATGCGGATGTCTATCATCTTGAAAACTCAGCACATGAAAGTCAATGGTTTTCACTTGAGGAGATTACAGACTTAGCACTTAGTGGTGCTGATCATAAGGCCTTAGCGTTATTTGTAAAAGAGCACAAAATCAGCCATAGCATGGTCTAGTTCTGTTTGAGGCTTTTGCATGGCGCTAAGCGTTACAAAACTTCTGTTTGAGTGACGTGCAAAACGCATCGTAGCACCTAAGCCATACTCCACATGCATAGCACCTATAAAAACTACTAGCTTATCTTTTGGTGTCCATAGAACCTTTTTAGCAAGCTTTGCCACTTCTAAGCCCATCTTCGCATCCCAAGCCACTTGAACTTTATAGATACGCTCAATACAAGCTTCTTTACGCTCACCCTCTTTAGGGGCATGGCAATGTTGTAAAAAAGGATCTAAAAGTTGTCTATGTGCTGAGACGTTGGTATCAAGTGAATAGTAAAAAGCCAGTGCATCAGCACGCATAGCACTCACATTGTCATCTGAGATATTATAACGTTCGTCCGTAGTAAGATTGATGCCATAGAGATTACCTCCACCATCTCTAACCGCTCTATAGAGAGGCGCAAAACTCTCATACTCATAACCAATAGTTTTATTAAAATCGACCATTTTTGAGAAGTTATTGTCATCAATTTTATGATGTGTATACTGATATAAAAGTCCATTATCTTTAGGAGTAAACCACTCATTAGCAAGATGAATACGATAGCCATCTTTTTGGATTTGGCTCAGTAGTTGAGCATACTTTTTATGTAAGACCTTAGCATCATGATGGTCACCTAAGAAGATAACATCATACGCTTCAAGAGCTGATGATAAACGTTTTTCTTTAATACATTTACCTTGTTTCATTGCATAAACATCGCAGTTATTTGGAAGCTTATGGGTTAAGGGTTTAGGCGTCTGTGTACATCCTAAAAAAAGAAAAGATATTAAGAGTAGTAAGATATATGGCATTACGTATTCCTTTTGGAGTATAATATTATAGAAACAATAAAAAAGGTCCTAAGTGGCAATAGCTTACAAAGTAAAACACTATTTTTACAATGCATTTCGTGAAATTTTCATCTATCATCATAATTCGCTAGAATTTCGTGCTAAGGTCTTTGCACTAATGATAGCATCTAATGAGAAAGAAGAAATTTTAGAGTGTGCTATGGAACATGTTCTAGCTGCTGGTATGATCATCTACAAAGACTCAGATAGAGCTAATACCTTAGCCTTAACAACCAAAGAGTACTGTCTTAAAGTTATGCAACCTAATGGTCTTAACATTGATGACTTAATAGTAGATATTACCAAAGAGTTACGTCAAATACCGCGCTATGTCAAAAAAATCAATATTTCACATTTACGGCCTATCATCGAATGTACTATGGATGAAGATACCGCAACATATCAATACAGAATTTTAGAATTCCTAGAAAACATTAAAAGAGAAAACAATGTTAAAGCCTCTTAGTTTTTTAATACTGTTGATGTTTTTGGGTTGTGAGCAAAAAGCCCAAAGAGTAGATCATAGTGACAAGCAAGAGAAGGCTCCTCTTAAGAAGCCTCAGCAACAAGGGTATATTGAAACCCATTAAGCCTTATAAGGTGAGAGTTCATATCCCTCGCCCATTAGTTTCATAACGCCACCAGCAAGGTTTTTAACCTTGTAACCATTTTGAGCCATAAAACCTGCTATTTGAGCGGTACGAGATCCTGTTCTACAGATAAGACCAATCTCTTGATCTTTACCACCAAGGGCATCCATCTCTTTTAAAAATGCTTCTGCATCATAAGAACCGCGTTCATCAAAAAACATTACGGTATGACACCCTGGAACAACACCTGTTTGTTGCCACTCCATTGGAGTACGGATATCAACCACTACCATATCAGAATTTTCTAACATCTCTTTATCAGGATAAACATTCATTTTAAAACCTTATGCAAGTGAGTCCTCTCTTGTTTAGGAGAGGCTCAGTAAATATTTTGAAATTATAACAAAACTCATTAAGATGAAAAAAGTAATTTCTCATCTTAAGATTAAACACCAAAAGTGGAGACAATTCATTGATATAAATCATCTTCTTTTTACTTTATAGTGAGTATAATTCGCGACTATAATAAAGGATAGACGTGACACACGAGTACGCAAGATACCAAGACATAGATCAAACACAATTACAAATCGATATTGATGCTATTAAAGAGCAAATTGGTGCCCCCAATGAAGAAGATTTCAAACATTTATTAAAACTAGAGAAGTGGGGAACAGCATTAAGTGTTATAGGCTACGCGCTTGTTGCACTAGTAAGTTATATCGAGATGAGTGACTATGGTATTAGCTCACTTGCCTTTTGGATAATGGCTATTTTAGCAGCTGTTGCTATTGGTATTGGCAATGTATCACGTTGGGCAAATGTAGCACATCCTATTTTACATGGTGCTTACGACAAAGTTCCAAATGTCCCTCACAAATATACTAAATCAGGTTTTGCTCAAGGAAACCGCCGTTTTATTGACTGGCTTGATTGGATTAAACCTGAGGCGTGGATGTACGAACATAATATTATGCACCATTACCATCTTGGAGAGCAAGATGATCCTGATAATGTTGAGGCAAATATGGAGTGGCTTACCAAGTCAAGTATACCAATGCCAATTCGTTATATCGCTATTTTCATCTTGGCTGCTAGTTGGAAGTTTACCTACTATGCACCCAACACTCTAAATATTTTAGAAAACAAAAACCGTAGAAAAGCAAAACTTGAAGAGAGTGATAGTTACGAGTTTTCTCCATTTTCTAAAAACGGTTTTGAGCTGTGGAAAAGTTACTACCTTCCTTATGGTCTTTTTAGATTTGTTATTATTCCACTACTCTTTTTTCCACTAGGGACAGAAGCCATTTTCAATGCTTTTATCATCATGTTAATGGCGGAAGCAGTGGCCAATTTACACTCATTTACGGTTATTGTTCCTAACCACTCTGCTGATGATATTTATCAGTTTGAGAAGCCTCACAAGAGTCAAGGTGAGTTCTACTTGCGTCAAATTATGGGAAGTGTTAACTACGCTACAGGAAGTGACCTATTAGACTTTGGACATGGCTGGTTAAACTACCAAGTAGAACATCATCTTTTTCCAAACTTACCTTTAAGTCAGTACCAAAAAATGCAACCGGTTGTCAAAGAGCTCTGTGCAAAATATAACTTAGAGTATCGTCAAGAGAGTGTCTTTATACGTGTATGGAAAACGGTTGAATTAATGGTAGGTAAAACTAAGGTTTTACGTATTGAGGGAATCTAGGTTCTTATAACACTACTTATTTATAGTGCACATTGAGTGTGCACTTGTTCGTTCTAACACTTCAGGTAAACCTAATCTCAACGGCTATAAAGCAAACCGCTCGGGATCAAAAAAGCTCTCTTCAGAGATATTTCCAAAAGCAGCATTAATAGAAACAAAAATATCGGGATACTCTTTTTCCATTCCTTTTAACATCGCTTTCATAGTCGCACGAGCATGAGGTGCCTTAACATCAAAACGCATAGCGGGACAGGCTTCATCACCAATTGCTTCAAGATTATTGTCCTTGACAAAAGCAAGTAACTGACGTTCACGCATCTGAATAAGCGGACGAATAACAATAAGACCATTACCTGCTTTGTACTTAGGTGCTAGTGCGCGCATCTGACCATTATAAATCATATTCATAAAGTAACTCTCTGCTGCATCATCAAGATGATGTCCTAGAGCGAGTTTATTGCATCCCTCTTTTTCAGCTACAGAGTAGAGAGACCCACGGCGCATACGAGAGAAAAAAGAGCAAAATGAGGAGTTTTTACGAATCTTCTCTTGTGCTGTTTCATAAATCTTTGTGTCATACACAATATGTTGGATATCATTTTCTTTACAGTGTGCTGCTAGGTAGTCAAAGTTCTCACCCATACCATAACCCACGGTCACCGCGATAAACTCAAAGTTAAAAGGGGCACGACGTTGTTGTTCGCGCATAGCATGGATAAGGGTTAAAGAGTCCTTACCACCAGAGAGTCCTACTAAAATTTTATCGCCCTCTTCAATCAAACCAAAGGCCGCATTGGTTTTACCCAGTTGTGACATAATCTTTTTAGAAGGAACAATCCCTTTACGGCGTACTTTTTTGTTAGGCACGATTTCTATCGCATCGCTATTAGTCAATCTTTTGAACCATCTTCATAATAAACTCAGCACTGATAATCGCTGAACTCTCCATAAATTCATCAAAACTAAAACTTGCATCCGTATCTGCTGTATCTGAGATAGCACGCAGTATAAAAAATGGAACATTTAAGGCATCACACACAACGGCAACAGAAGCCCCTTCCATCTCTAAAGCATCGGCATTAAAAGTACTTTCAATCCATATTTTACGATCTTCGCAAGCCACAAACTGATCTCCCGTAGCAATAACACCCTCTCGAACTGTTTTATCAAGTTCTGAGGCTACTTCATTGGCTATTTTGATAAGATCTTTGCTAGTCTCAATAAACTGTGCACCTTCAGGAACGTAACCAAAAGGGTGTCCAAAAGCAGTAATATCTAAATCATGTTGGCACAGATGTGTTGCAACAATTAAGTCTCCAATTTTAAGATCAGGATTAATACCACCAGCAACACCTGAAAAAAGCAGTAATTCTGCTCCAAAATGTTCTATCATAGACGCAGCGGTTAGCGTAGAAAAAACCTTACCAATTTTAGAATAGGCTACCACTAAGTCGTGACCACCAAAACTACCTTCATAGTAAGTGTTACCTGCATAAGAGGTCTCTTTATAGGTGTCTATTGTTTTGAGTAGCGGTGCTACCTCTTCTGGCATTGCGCCAATAATTGCTATTTTCATTTTAATACCTTAATCAATTTTTGCTAACCACTTTTGAACTTTATGTTCCGTGGGATTTATCTTAATTTGTAGTGCTTCTTCATCAAAATGTGCGAGTTGTGCTTTAGTCTCACCATCAGGCGCAATATAACGTGACCCGCCCCAAAAACCAAGACCATCTTCAAAACCAACACGATTTACAAAAACAACATGGGCTGAGGAGAGCAGTGCCATAGAGGTTAAAAGGGCACTCCACTGTTTTTCAATAAGCATCCCATCATCTGAAAAATCTCGCGCAGGCGAAGCCGCTAAGACATAGATAATATCAGGTTTTTGCGCACTCAGTTCTGCTAGCGTTTCCCCACGCCATAAATCTTCACATACCAGCATAGCAACCTTACCAAAGCGCGTTTGGAAACTCTCTATATCTTTACCTTTAAAAAAGTAACGAGCTTCTTCAAACATTCCATAATTTGGCAAATGCACTTTATTATGTTGGTGAAGGAGCTTACCTTTTGAAAAATAAAGGGCTGCATTAAAGGTCTCAGAATTCTCTTTAATCGCCGCACCTATAACGATGTCACACTGAAGCGATGCCTCAGCTAAAACATCCAACTCATCCAAACACCACGCATCTTCAAACACCTTATCTTGTAACATATAGCCATTAAGCGCTAATTCTGCAAAGACAATAAGATCAGAGCTTAAAGCACTTGCATTAACAATTTCAAGAACTTTTATTAAGTTACTTCGGTTGAGTCGCGGCGCATTTTGAATAAGAGTTATTTTCATAGTCTATGCTTGAAGTGCCTCTACTGTTTTTGCAAGAGAATCCATGTCAGAAACATTCAGAGTTGTCATTGCTTTGTTAATACGACGGTTAAGTCCTTTAAGAACAATACCTTGACCAAATTCAATTGCTATATCAACATCATCAGCAATTGCTAAAATAGACTGCTTGTAAAGAACAGGGCGAATTAACTGTTCTGCTACTAACTCAAGTGCTTGCTGTTTTGTATGGTAGGCTTTGGCCGTTACATTAGAGATAACTGGCGCACTAAATGGTTCGCTCATCATACGCTCTAACTCTGCTTTAAGAGGTGCTTGCGCAGAAGCTAAAAGAGGACAGTGAGACGATACTGACATATTAAGTAAAATCGCACGTTTAGCACCTGCTTCTTTAAAGGTCTCTTCTAAACCTGAAAGATCATCTTTAAGCCCTGCTATTACTAACTGACCATCTTGGTTGTAGTTAGCGGGCCATACACTTTTGTTATCTTTGTTACGCGCATCCGTAGCAATCTTCTCAACACTTGCATCATCAAGACCAACAAGCGCCATCATACCTGCATCAATCTCTTCACAAGCCGCTTTCATTAAAGCACCACGTTTATGAACCAGTTCAACTGCATCAACGTAGTCTAATGTTCCCGCGGCGCAAAGGGCTGTAAGCTCACCCAAAGAGTGACCTAAAAAGAGTGTAGGTTTGACAGCATGTGCTTTTTGAAAAAGGGTATAAGCAATAATACTAACAAGTAAAATAGCCGGTTGTGTGTATTCAGTTTGGTTAATTTGTTCATTCTCTTCAAAAAGTAGTTTTGAAAAATCTACACCAATACGTGCACCTGCTTTTTCAAACATTTCACGAGCTTCTTCAGAGTTCTCATAAAAAGATTTTCCCATACCAATAGCTTGGCTTCCTTGACCTGGAAAAATCATTGCAATTCTTTTACTCATTACATCACCTTAAATTATAAATATTGATGCAATTTTAGCAAAAAATAGGTCTATCTTGGCTTACAAAAGAGTGTGACTAAATAAGAGCTGCTAACTCTTTTTTAAGCTGTTGGAGTTCTGAGGTTTTTTTGTCCACTTTTGCAGCATATTTTTCAATTTTTTCGGCATCAATACCAGCTAATGCCATATTGTATTTTTTAGTTATTTGACGTAGTTCTTGCTTGGTTTGTGTAATATCATCTAAGACATCACTTATCAATACATCATCATTGCAGTGTTTTTTAACATTTTTTAAACTGATTTCTAATCCACCTACTTGCGGTGAATTATCCATATACTTTGCTTGTGCTAGTTTGAGTTCAATATCATTAATTTTTTTTGCGCATCCTTTGAGTTGCGATGATTGTGTTGTTGCATTAAGTGATGATGTAAAAAGCAGTGTTGTAACTATAAAAAGTGATTTTGTAGCGATGTTCATAAGATTTCCTTCTGTGATACAAAAGAATAATTAAAAAAGATGTGAAAAAAGTGGGGTATTATATATCTAGACCAAATTCTCGGTTTTCTGCAATTTTTTTACGTAGGGTATTTCGATTTAAACCCAGTTTATCGGAGAGTTGAAGTTGGGACTTAAAGGTACGCATACCCACACGAATAAGAGGTACTTCGTAAAGAGGTAAAAAGGTACGATAGTCATTATTTGAACCGAGTTTATCTTCTAAGAAGTTTTCCATAATACTCATAATTTCATTTTCATCAATATTGGACATAAGATAAGCAATGAAAATTTGGCGTCTCATGGAGATCGCGTTTTGAGAGATATTAGCTTCAAAATTATGAAGTTCAAAAGCATCATTTTTACCAAAGGTTTTTTCAGCTTCTTTTACAAAACACTTTTGTAATAAGGTTATGTCTTCGGCACGTTCACTTAGTGGTTTTAAGATAAGTTGTACAGGAAAAACCTCTTCAAGTAAAGGATGTATAAACTGATCCGAACAAGTCGCAATAACACGTGTTCCATGTCTTTTAGCCTCATCGAAAAGTCTCTGTATATTAGGAGAACTTTCGATGTGGTTAATAATAATACTACTGTTACTTGCAATTGCGATTAAAAGTTCATCAAAGTTTTTAGCATCAAAAATTGGGGTATCAGGAAGGATATAGTGTGAGAGTGTCTTTTTACCTGTGCCAGGAGCTCCTAAAACAAGAGCATTGACACTAAGACTTTTTAAAAGATTAGCTGTTTTTAACGCTTCTAAAGAAGATTCAGAAGCACCTAAAAAATTAGTGACAGCCACAACCTGTACCACATGATTCACCTTCAGCAGGAGCATTTTCAGCAGGAACGCCAGAAAGTACTTCATCAGCTGTAGCTTCACGAATGTTGTTGATTGTTACTGAGAACATTAACTCTTTACCAGCAAGTGGGTGGTTAAAGTCAATAACAACTTCTTCTTCTTTTAACTCTTTAACAATAACTTGTACAGTTCCGCCATCTTCACCTTGACCATAAAGTGTCATACCAACATTTAAGTCAATTCCTGCGAATTGCTCTTTTGGAACAACTTGTTCAGCTTCTGCATTGTACTCACCATAAGCATCTTCAGGTTTAACAAGGATATCACCTTTTTCACCAATAGCCATGTTAGCAATCCCTGTTTCTAAACCAGGAATAATTTGACCTTTACCATACATAAACACTAACGGTGCGCCACCAACATTTGAATCAACGATTTCACTACCGTCTTTTACTTCATACTCTAAAGATACAACTTGATTTTCTGTAATTGCCATTTTAATGCCTTCTATATTTAATTGCGCGATTTTAACATATAAAGCTATTAACAGCCTGAAAAATATACAATAGTTAAGATTTTAGAATTAAATAGCGCGTGGAGAAAAGAAGCTTAGTAAAAAAGCTTCTTTTTTAAACAAGTTTATTTGATACGAGCTTGTGCCTCAGCAGCATAGTTTGTATCAGGATATTTAGCTGTTATCGCTTTATAAAAGGCTTGTGCATTTACTTTATCACCGGTTTTATCCATCGCAACAGCCGTATGTAACATTAGCGTTGGCATATAAGAGGCTTTATCATAAAGACTAGCACTCTTTTTAAAGTAAGAGATAGCCTCTTTATAGTTTTTACGATAGTACTTCATCTCACCAATCATATAATGACTTCGAGCCGGTTTGTACTTTTTAGTTATTAAGTATTCATAAGCTGCTATCGACTTTGTATAAAGTTTTTTATCATAATACTTACGTGCTAAAGTAGCCACTTCGCCTGTTGACTTACCTGAGAAACCAGCGCTAGAAGCTGAACTTTTAGATGATTTAAGCCCCTTAACCATCAGTACTTTAAAGTCATTAAAGTCCTTAACTAGGTGGTTAAACTCATCCTTAGAGATATAGCTTGAATTAATAGTATCAATCATAGTAGAAAACTCTGTCATAACTAGTTTTAGTTGTCCAATATTTTCACTGTTTGCTTTAATAATTGCGTCAAGTTCTTTCTCTTTTTCAGCTTTAGAGCGTTTTGTTGCTTCATCTTCGTTATTTAACGAACGAATGGCCATTTTGTTTTCATGTGCCTTTTGACTTAGCCCTTCAATAATTGCCTGCAATCCATCAATACGCTCGCGTAAGCTATCTACTTTACCTTGGTTGTCACGAGAACTACGTTCTACAGTGCTCAACGTTTTTTTGTTTTTTAAGATAACTTTTTCGCTAGAGGTAAGACCATAAGGATTTTCAGAATTGAGATCTCCCGCACCAAACGCAGAAGGTTCAGCTAGGAGGGTAAAAGGAGTAAGAAAAAGCAGTATAAAATATGCTTTTCTCATTATAGAACTTATGGTAGAAGTTTGAAATCTACGCGGCGGTTTTGTGCCCAGCACTCTTGAGTTTTATCAGAACATACTGGGTTAGACTCACCATAACTTACCATTGTAATACGACCTGCATCAACACCTTCAGTTACTAAAGCAGATTTTACACTGTTAGCACGTTTAAGACCTAAAGCGTAGTTATACTCATCAGAGCCCCACTCATCACAGTTACCTTCAAGTTTAATCATAAAGTCACCCGCAACAGAGTTTGCTAATTTAGCATCTTGTGTTAATTTATCATTCATTTCAGTTGTGACACTGAATTGATCAAAACCAAAGTAGATTGAAAGAAGTTCTTTCTCAATACCACTCATTGATTTTTCATTAGCATCAGCAGCGGCATTACCTTCGTCAATAACAACTTCTTCAGCAGCAACAACTTCTGTTTCTACTGGAGAAACTTCTTCCGTTGGTGTTGCTGCGCCATTGTTTTCAGTTTCATCAATAACTGGATCTTTAGTGCTACAGCCACTAAATGCTAATAGTGCTACTAAAGCACTTGATAGGATGATATGTTTCATTTATATACCTTGAAATTAAGTTAGGTAATTTTAGCAAAATTTTCTATTAATAAAGTAAATACTCTCTTATTTGGGCTCTTTTGTATGAAATAAGTAGCTATTTCCACATATTAGCATCACATAAAATAGATAAATAAGCTTTTATAATATATATATGTCAATAAATGAAGGGAAAATTCTATAAAGACATTATGAAGAATAGGGAAAGAAGTATAAAAAATAAACGTATCATTGGCGTTAAAGCGCCAACGTACTTACCAATCCATAGATTGAATTTTACCCATTTTAAGAGGGAAGAGATAATTTTTGTTATGTTCTAAACGAATGACACCAATAGAACTTTGGTTTTTATAATTTTTGATAAATAAAATAGCATCACCATCTTTTGAAAAACGTGGAAATTCGTTGACACCAGTTGCCGTTAAACGACGAATAAAGTCTGTTTTAGTGGAAATAAGGTGCAGGTTAAAGGTGTTTTTTGAAAAGGCATTAGAGCTTTCACGTGCTGTATAGACAATATACTCATCATGCGTTGAACATGCCGAGTTACTTTTACCATAGTAAACTAACTGCTCCACGCTTGAGCTATTAATCTTTTTAGTGAAAACATTAGGATAGCCTAATCGGTTAGAGATAAAAGCAATTTGATCATTATCCATGAACTGACCATTAACATCAATACCACCAAACTTCGTTTGACGTGTATACTTACCCGTAGCTACTTCATAAAGGTAGATATCAGCTTGACCTTGAGGGGCCATAGTTAAAAGTAACCGTTGCCCATCGCTACTAACATCTGAAACAATTAACATCCCGTCAGATGTCAATAGTTTTTGGTTTTTACCGGTACGCATATCCATACGATACAACGTTGGCTTCGTACCATCTAAAGCAGTAAAATAAAATGCATCTTGTTTTTCGCTGCTCCACTTAGGGAAGACATTAAGTCCTCCTTTAACCATAACATGTTGGTACGTAAGTGTATAGTCTGTAACAAGGATTTCACTTTTACCTGCACCTGAGAGACGCGATAAGATAACCTTACGTTTCATCCAATCAACAGGAGCTTGACCCATTTGATTATTCACATCATACGCAATGGTATGTGCTATAAACATGTAAAGATTTTCGTTTTTTATACGGTATGTTTTTTCTAAGGCAATTGTCTGTGCTTGCATAAGCTTCATATCAACGTTGAATGCACCATTATCATCTTGACGTAGACGAAAACGAAGTACATAATCAAAATCTTTATTTGCAAAAACTACATCTTCATCGTTAAAATGTGTAGTAGCATAATGGCGATCAACATTGAAAATTGATAAGACATTTAAGTCACTGACAATGGCACGATAAAAACGTTTTGCCGTAGTGTCTTGATAATTAACAGAAGCGTCTTCAACAGCAATACTGGGTAATGAGTCGACTTTTTTACTTACTTCGATAGTGGCGTCACCACCCCATGCTAACACTGTTAAAAATATAAAACCTAAAATTACACGCATTATTACTCCTGGACTGTTAATATAATAGAGAGCGTTTCTGCTCTACCTTCTGGACTTTTTGGAAAACTTACTGCTTTTAATCGTGAGGATAAACGTTCAACTTCTTGATTAAAAAGAGGACTTCCAGAAGGTTTTAAAATTCTAAAGTCAGTTATTCTACCGCTCTCACTAAGCCAAATTTTCACCTCGGCAACACTTCCCTCTGTGGAAACTGGTGGATAAAAATTGTCATAAATTAAAGCCTGAATTTTAGCGTAATATTCGTTTACTTCAGCCCCTGAAGAACTTGAAGCGCCACTCACTTCAATAGAGGGTTTGACAAGGTCAAGTTCACTTATTTTCTTTTTGGCATCGTCGGTTGTTTTTTTCTTAGCAGACTTGGTTCGTTTTTCAATAGCTGCTAAAAGTTTTCTATCAATAGGTTTATCAACGACTTTAGGTTTTGTTTTAATTTTTTGAGAACTTACATTACTAAAAAGATCTGAAATATCGGGTGTTTCTTCTACTACTTCAGGTGTTGTAGCAGGCTTTGGTGCTGGTTTTTCTTTTGGCTTTGCATTGTTTTTTGTTTTAGCTTTAGGCGTAATATCTATAGAAACTGCGATATAAGTATCTTTAGTGAGCGCAAAAGTTTTTGGTTTGGTTTGAAACACAACAAAATAGGTTCCAATAATTAAAAGAATTAGAAAAAAAGCAAAAGAGAGAAGCCCACTTAAATAGAAGTAGTACTCTTTGTTGGCACCATAATACATGGTTTAGCCTCGTGTAGCTAGAGAGACTTCAGAAAAACCTGCTTGTTTTACGGCACCAAGTATCGACATGACCACACCATAATCTAAACTCTCATCAGCAGAGATAGTTACCGTAGACTTTGTGTCGAGTTTATTTTGTGCGTAAAGATAGAAGTTATCATGAAAACTATTTAAATCAAAGTTCTCTTTGTTGACTTTAATTTCACGTTGTGCATTAATAGTGATACTAACAATTGGTTTTTTAGAAATCTCTTTTTGAGCAGAACCTTGAGGAATTTTAATTAACTCTTCATAGACAATATTAGGTGTAATTACCATTAATATTGCCAGAAGAACTAACATCACATCAACAAGAGGTGTAATATTGAGTTCTGGATTTTCATCCCAATCGTAAGTCATTAACTATGCTCTACGCGCTAGAATAGCATCACTTTGCATACGCATTAAACCACTAAGTTCATAAGCTTTACGCTTTAAAATCTGGTGATAAGTATATGCAAAAATAGCTACAAAAATACCTGCCGCTGTTGCAATTAGGGCATCTGACACACCCGCTGCAATAACTGACATAGTACCTGTAGCAGACCCAATGTTATTAAAGGTATCTAAGATAGAAACAACCGTACCAAATAGACCTATGAAAGGTGTTGTTGATGCCATTACAGAGAGTGTTGAAAGCCCTCGTGTAGCTTCTTTAGTTCCCGCAAACATTGCAAGATCAAAGATCTCTTTTGATAGTTTTGAGGCAGTACGAATAAAGTGATTTAAGTAAGAGTATTCCGCAACACTCGAAGCACCCATTAACAAAGACTCTAAAGAGGTAGATTCTTTAGAAACCCAAGCGCTAAGGGAAAAGTAGCGGTAAAAAAAGACCCAGTTAAGCACAATGAAATAGACGGCCAAAAGCACCAAAACAAAGATTGTTACCGGGTGGCTTTTAAGGTAGAAGTCTATGAAAAAATCTATCATTGTTTATACTAGTCTTTGTGCAGCAGATTCAATTTTTGCAGATACAGAAGCAATTGCCATTGCAGAGTCAGAAACATCTTTAAGAAGTGTTTTAGCACCATCAAGAGCTTTTGCAATTTCGCTTTCGCTTTCGCCACGAATTGCAACAGCACCATCAACAAGTACTACAACTTTTTCTTCATCTACTTGAACAACACCCCAGTTAACTACAACTGATTCAACTGTTTTGTCCTCTTTTTCTACATCAATAACACCTGCTTGTAAAAGCGTAGTTACTGAGGCATGGTGAGCTAGAACGCCGAACTCACCCTCTTCACCAGGAAGAGTAACACTTAAAGCTTTTCCATTATAAATGGGTCCGCTTGGTGTTAAGATTTCAAGTTGTAAAGTTTCCATAAGTTATCCTAATTTAATCAGTGTGAACTGATTAAGATTTAGCTTTAGCTTTAGCTTTTTCAGCTTTAGCAATAGCTTCTTCCATACTTCCTACCATGTAGAATGCAGATTCTGGAAGGTGATCGAATTCGCCAGCTAAAATACCTTTGAAGCCTTTAATTGTATCTTCAAGAGAAACATATTTACCAGGAGCTCCTGTAAATACTTCAGCAACAAAAAATGGTTGAGAAAGGAATTTCTCAATTTTACGAGCACGTTCAACAACATTTTTGTCATCTTCAGAAAGCTCATCCATACCAAGAATCGCAATGATATCTTAAAGGTCTTTATATTTTTGAAGTGTTTGTTGAACACCACGAGCTACTGAATAGTGCTCTTCACCTAAAATTTGTGGATCAAGTAAACGTGACGTTGAATCCAATGGATCAACAGCAGGATAGATACCTTTTTCAGCAATTTTACGGTTAAGAACTGTTGTTGCATCTAAGTGAGCAAAAACAGAAGCTGGAGCTGGATCTGTTAAATCATCTGCAGGTACGTATACCGCTTGAACTGATGTAATAGAACCTGATTTCGTAGATGTAATACGATCTTGTAACGCACCCATTTCACGAGCAAGTGTTGGTTGGTAACCAACTGCTGAAGGGATACGACCAAGAAGTGCAGACATCTCTGAACCTGATTGTGCAAAACGGAAGATATTATCAATGAACATAAGTACATCAAGTTTCTTCTCATCACGGAAATATTCAGCCATTGTAAGACCAGTAAGTGCGATACGGTTACGCGCGCCTGGAGGCTCAGACATTTGACCGTAGCACAGTGCAACTTTGTCCAGAACGTTGGAATCTTTCATCTCGTAGTAAAGGTCATTTCCTTCACGAGTTCTCTCACCAACACCAGCAAATACTGATAAACCATCGTGACCGTGTGCAACATTATGGATAAGCTCCATGATGATTACTGTTTTACCAACACCCGCACCACCGAATAGTCCAACTTTACCACCTTTAGCGTAAGGAGCAAGTAAGTCAACAACTTTGATACCTGTTTCAAACATTTCAGTAGTAGTAGATTGTTCTACTAGTGGTGGTGGAGCACGGTGAATTGACCAAGTATCAGAATCTGTAACTTGTTCTCCACCATCAATAGTCTCACCAATAACGTTAAAAATACGTCCAAGAACTTTATCTCCAACGGGAACCTTAATCGGTCCACCTGTAGCTTTTACGTCCATACCACGTACAAGACCTTCTGACATGTCCATAGCAATTGTACGAACACGGCCGTCACCTAAGTGAGCAGCAACTTCAAGTACTAGACGTGTCGTAGTACCTTCAACAGTAACATTTAGTTCCAGCGCTTCATTGATTGTCGGAAGGTAACCTTCGAAATCAACATCAACAACTGGACCCATAACTTGGGCAATTTTACCAATCATATTATTCTCCATTATTTTACCGCCTCTACACCACTGATAATTTCAATAAGTTCAGTAGTAATAGATTCTTGACGTGCTTTGTTATATTTAACGTTAAGAGTTTTAACCATCTCTTTTGCGTTGTTAGTCGCTGCATCCATTGCTTGCATACGAGCAGAATGCTCAGCAGCAACCGAATCAATAAGTGCATAGTATAAGTTATACTCAGCATACTTAGTGATTAACGAATCTAACATTTTCTCTTCATCTTGTGCTTCAAGTTCAAGCATTGAACCCTTAGCTTCACTACACTCAAAGTCATCAACATTAACAGGAAGTACACGGTTTACATGTAGTTCTTGAGTAATAATGTTTTTGTATCCGTTGTAAACAAGATAAACACCATCAATTTTCCCATCTTTGAAATCATTGATAGATGTTGTCATAAATTCAGCAGAACGTGTTGAGTCAGGCTTAGAGCTTAAATCTCTAACTGCATCAAACAACTCTACTTCGTTGTATTTATAAAACTCAACACCTTTTTTACCAATACCACGTAAACGTACTTTGACCTTTTGGTCTTTGAACTCAGCCATTAGTTTATTAACTGCTTTTAATGTTTGAATATTAAAACCACCACATAAACCTTTGTCAGCTGTTACGAAAATAATATCAATCATTTTTGGTGCATCAAGCTCTTGAAAACAACGATTCTCGATTCCGCCAATTTTTTGACATTTGATACGAGAAGCGATTTCAGAAATCACTTGGTTTGTTTTCTCAGCGAAGAGACGAGAGCGTTTTGCTAGCTCTTCTGCGCGGCGAAGCTTTGCAGTAGATACTAGTTTCATAGCACGCGTTGTTTTTTGCGTGTTACTAACACTCTTAATCTGTCGCTGAATATCTTTCAAGTTTGCCATTAAGAGTCCCTATTGAGCGATAAAACTAGCTTTAAATTCTTCAAGCGCTTTTTTCATCATAGCTTTTGTATCATCATCTACTTTAGATGTGCTACGGATGTTTTCAAAAATCTGAGGGTATGATGCCTCAATAAATGGATACATTTCAGCTTCAAAACGAATAACGTTTGAAGGATTCATATCATCTAAGAAACCTTCATTTCCAGCGAAAATAATCATTACTTGTTGTTCTGCAGCAAGTGGAGAGTATGGAGGTTGTTTAAGAACTTCAACCATACGTTGACCACGTTCAAGTTGGTTACGAGAAATCTCATCAAGATCAGAAGCAAACTGAGCAAATGCTTGAAGTTCACGATACTGAGCAAGGTCAAGACGTAAAGTACCAGCAACTTGCTTAGTAGCTTTAATCTGAGCAGCACCACCAACACGAGAAACTGAAAGACCAACATTAATTGCTGGACGAACACCCGAGTTGAAAAGGTCGGTTTCTAAGAAGATCTGACCATCAGTGATAGAGATAACGTTTGTTGGGATATACGCCGCAACATCACCTGCTTGAGTTTCAATGATAGGTAAAGCAGTTAAAGAACCTGCTCCATTTTCATCACTCATTTTAGCAGCACGCTCAAGTAAACGAGAGTGTAGGTAGAAAACATCACCTGGATACGCTTCACGGCCTGGAGGACGACGAAGAATAAGTGACATTTCACGGTAAGCTACTGCATGCTTAGATAAATCATCATAAACAATAAGACCATGACGTGCACTGTCACGGAAATACTCACCCATAGTAACACCAGTATATGGTGCTAAAAATTGAAGTGCCGCAGCTTCAGCAGCTGTAGCAGTTACAACGATAGTGTATTCCATTGCACCGTGTTCTTCTAAACGACGAACAACTTGAGCAACAGTAGACTCTTTTTGACCGATTGCAACATAGATACATACAACACCATTACCCTTTTGGTTAATGATAGCATCTAATGCAACAGTTGTTTTACCTGTTTGACGATCACCAATGATAAGCTCACGTTGACCACGACCAATTGGCACTAGAGCATCAATTGCTTTAATACCTGTTGCAAGAGGCTCATGAACTGATTTACGATCCATGATACCAGGTGCTTTTTCTTCTACGAAACGTGTTTCAGTAGTTTCAATTGGACCTTTACCATCAACTGGCTCACCAAGTGCATTAACAACACGACCAAGAAGTGCGTCACCAACAGGAACAGAAAGAAGACGTCCAAGACGTTTTACTGACATACCTTCACGTAGTGCTTCACCACGACCAAGAATTACAACACCAACAGATGCCTCTTGTAAGTTTGTTGCAAGACCTTGAGATCCGTCTTCAAACTCTACCATTTCTCCAGCCATAACATTGTTAAGACCGTAAACTTGTGCAACACCATCTGCGTAAGAAACAACTTTACCTGTTTCTGAGATATCAACGTTTAATTCGAAGTTATCAATACGCTCTTTTATAATTGAACTGATTTCATCAGCTTGTACTTTAGCTACCACTAATTCTCCCTTCTTAGATTGCTTTTAAAATATGCTCAACAAGTTGAGTATTTAAGCGTGTTTTTGAAAAATTGACTTCTACGCCAAGATCTTCTACCTCTACCTTGATACCATCAAAATCTGTTTTCACAAATTCTAAAGTAACCGTCGCATCTACTTTCTTGCTTAGGCCTTTGCCTAAACCTGAAAGTGTTGCCGCGTCAATATCGCTATCACTATAAACAACACCAGTGTACTGTTTTGTAGCGCGTGCAATTGCTTTATCAAGCTCTTGCGCGATTGCAGGGATAATGTTGATACGTTTATGTTCTACTAAAAGTTTAATGAAGTTGTTTAACTCCTTACTCTCAGCCTTTGCAACACCTGCTAAAAGAATTCCTTCTTTATCAGATGTAAGAACATCAGTACTACTCATAATTTGAACAAATTTAGCGTTAGAAAATTCTTTGCTTAAGGCAGTAAAAATAATAGACACAGCTTCTAATGACTCTGTACCTACTGCATCAACTAATGCTCTAACATAACGTTTAGCAATTAATTCTTGCATCTATGCAACCTTCTTCATAATAACTTGCGCCATTGCATCTTTGTCAAAACCAACACCATCTTGTGAAAGGACATCAGCCATGATTGTATCAACCACTTCTGTTGTCATCTTACGTTGGTCAAGATTCATTAGTTCAACATTTTGTTTCCCTAAAGTCTCTAAATCAGCGTCACATTGTTGCATGATTTTGTCATTAACAATTTTGTTCTCTTTTTTAGCGTTTTCAGATAAAGTAGCTGCAAATTTATTTGCCTCTTCAACTTTAGCTTCTGCACTCTCTTTTTCAGCCTTACTTTGAGCTAGCTTCTCTTTCACTTGGTTGTGATCGTCTGCTATCCCTTGTGAACGGCCTCCAAAGTAGTTTTTCAATGGTTCTGCTAATAGGTAGTATAAAATACCCACAAAAATCAAGAAGTTAACTGTACGTTGAATAATATCAGTTGACGTTTCTTCTGCACCATGACCTGAGGCCATAGCGTAAGCTGAAACCATTAATAATGTAAAAATAACTTTACCCACAATGTTTCCTTATATCTGACTAAACTTAGCTTTGACCGCGTCTTTAAACATTGGTACTTGTAAAAGTAGTGCACTGTTTAAATTTTCACGTTCAGTAGCTAGTGTTTGTTGAAATTCAACATAATCACTTGCTAGCTCAGCTCGTTTAGCTTCAAGTTTACTTTCTGCAAGTTCTTTTGCATCAGCAATAACCTTATCTCTTAGTTCCGCAGCGTCTCTTTTGGCATCTGCAATAATACCGTCTGCTTTCGCTAGTAACGATGCTACTTCACCTTTTGTAGAGCCAACTTCTTCAAGTTCTTTCTTTAAAAGTGCGTCACGGTCGTCCATGTGCTTAAACAGAGGATTATAGAGCCAACTATTCAGTACGGCAATCAGAATAAGAAAAACAATAATAGTGCTAACGAGTAGTACTGGATTTATATCTAACATATCACCTCCTAAAAGTTTCGTGATTATACACTTAATAAAGTAAAGAGTTTGTTAAAGATAAAAGAAATTTTGCAATTGTTATAAAAGAGTGTTTTAGACTAGGGGTTTTTACCCATATATGGGTAATTAGAGATGACTGTAATAGTTGTAAGTTTTAAAGTATCTTATTTAAGTCGTGCTAGAAACACTAAAACATCATCTTCACTATTAAATTCAATAGTAAACTTGTTTGATTTTACGGTAGTTTTAAAACCCGTATCTTTAAAGTAATTTTGTACCGCAGAAAAGTCAAGTGTCGCTGCCTTTTTGACAGGGGCTTTTGTTGCAATGCCATTTTTCATCGACTTTGCCATTGCTTCTGTTTCACGAACCGAAAGTTTTTGTCCAAAAATAGAGTTGACCATTAAGTCTTGATCTTTATCGCTAAGTCCTACAAGTACTTTAGCATGGCCCGCACTTATTTTACTTTCTAAGAGTGCTTTTTGTGTCTTTTTAGAGAGCTGTAAAAGACGCAAAGAGTTGGTAATCAAAGCACGGCTTTTATGAATCATAGAAGAGAGTTCTTCATGCGTGATCTCATGCACTTTTAACAACTCTTCATAAGCATGTGCTAAATCAATGGCATTTAACTCATCACGCTGAATATTTTCTATAAGCGCATGTTGACGCATTTTATCTGCATCTAAAGTAACAACCACGGCTTGAATGGTTTTTAGTTTTGCCATTTTTGACGCGCGTAAACGACGTTCACCTGCTACTAAAATATATTTGTCATCATCATCACGTATGACAACAACTGGTTGAATAAGGCCATACTCTTTAATAGAAGCGCTTAACTCTGCTAATGACTTTTCGTCAAATGATTTACGAGGTTGATAAGGGTTAGGCTTAATATCACTGATGTTAAGTTCAGATGTTGATTGAGTTGAAGGAACTTCATTATCATAAACCTCTTCCATCTCACCTAGAAGTGCGCCCAGACCACGACCTAATGCTGTTTTTTTTGCCATTACGCAATAACCGCCTGTGCTAAATCTTGATAAGCAATAGAGCCACTTGATTTAACATCATAAAGAATTGCCGGTTTACCAAATGAAGGCGATTCAGCCAGTTTAACATTACGTGGAATCACAATAAACTCATCCTCTTTATCTCTAAAAAGTTTCCCTTTAAAGTGCTGACGAAGATCAGCAAAAACTTGTTTAGAAAGGTTGTTTTGAGAACTAAACATTGTAGGTAAAAACCCTTTTATGCTCAGCTTTGGATTAATTGTTTTGCGAATAAGACGTACCGTATTGAGCAACTGAGCTAAACCCTCAAGTGCAAAAAACTCACATTGAATAGGAATAATAACTGAGTTTGAAGCGGCCAGTGCATTGATAGTCATAGGTCCAAGTGCTGGTGGTGAATCAATTACGATATAGTCATAATCTTTTTTTACCTGAGCAATCGCTTTTTTCAAAATAAGCTCACGCCCTTTTGAATTATCCGAATCATAATACTCTTTTTCAACACCGACTAAACCAATATTAGAAGGAGCTAAAGAGAGGGTAGGAAGGGTTGTTTTTAAAATAACATCTTTAAGCTTTTTGGTACCAATAAGTACATGATAGATATTAAACTCATAATCATTTCTATGATAACCTAAAGAGGTTGTGGCATTAGCTTGGGGGTCTGCATCTATTAATAAAACACGCTTCTCTGCTACCGCTAAAGAAGCAGCTAGATTTACTGCTGTTGTTGTTTTACCGACACCACCCTTTTGGTTGGCAATTACTATAACTTCACTCATCTTAAACTAAACATCCTTTTGCCCATACACTCGATTGAACCATCATCTAATAATATTGCTTCTTCTAATGAAATCTTTAAGTTTTCATTATGCGTAAAATAGCTTTTACTTTTGTCAAATTCTAACGAATATTTACTAAAAATTTGCTTCCAAGAGGGTCGTTTTTTAAGCAAAGAAAAATAAGATTCTAATAACAGGTTCTGTGAAATTGAGATATCAAGTGTTTCAAAGCCTACAGGAGCGTGTTTCATATTCAGACCGATACCACAAACCAAAGCGTCATTTGTCAGATTTGTGATAGCACCACCAATCTTTTTACTCCCAAGATAAAAATCATTGGGCCATTTCAACCAAACCGTAGAGCCTGCCTCTTGCAAAACCATCTTTAAAAGATACGTAAAATAAATAGAACTTGATTCTAGTTTCAAATCTTCAGGCAGATCATCTCGGTTAATTCCAAAAGAGAAAAAGAGATTTCCCTCAAGTCCATCCCAAGAGTTACCACGACTCCCATTCCCTGCACTTTGCATTGAGGTCGCGATACAGATAGGAAGTTGAAGTTCTTTTGATTTTAAACCTGAGAGAAGGTAGGTTTGTGTGGAGTCAACACTTTTAAGCCAAGATATCGTCAATGCGAAGTCGCTTTCCATTAAGATACGCTACTGCTGACATCTCTTTTTTTGAAGGGGGTTGTAGCGTAAAAATACGAAGTCTACCCATATCACACTCAATCACGATGGAGTCATCTGCTATTTCAACAATTTTACCTGCTGTTCCCTCTTTGCAATATTTTTCCATACTGATTTTTTTTAGTTTCAAACCTGAACTTAGAAAAACTCCAGGCCAAGGAGTGTAGGCACGATATTTATTATAATCTTCACCCGCACAACAGAGTGTTAATTCACCTTCTTGTTTTGTAATCTTTTTACAATGGGTTGCAGCTTCTACATCTTGTACCTGTGGGGTTAAGTTATTAAAATTTTCTAAGATATCAAGTGTTAATTCTGCCGCAACAGCCGTCAGTCTATCAAACAAAGACGCTACCATCTCATCATCATTCACCCGAATACGTTCAATCTTTAAGATATCACCAGTATCCATTCCAACATCCATAAGCATCGCGGTGACACCGGTCTCTTCATCACCATTTAAAAGGGTTTGTTGAATGGGACTTGCACCACGATACTGCGGTAAAATCGAGGCATGTAAATTAATACAAGGAGCATGGTCTAAAATAGCTTTAGGTAATAGTTGACCATATGCTGCTACTACGATGTAATCACACGCTATGGTTTGAAGATGTGATACTACCTCTTCATCTCGTAAGCGACTGGGCTGAATCACCTCAATGGCATTTTCAAGAGCAACGGTTTTAACAGGAGGTGCTGTTAAGATCTTTTTACGACCGACAGGTTTATCAGGTTGGGTATAACATGCAACGACTTCAATATCTTTTGAGGCAATTAATGTCTCAAGTATAACACTTGCATAATCGGGGGTTCCCATAAATATAACGCGCATTACTGTCCTTTAAAAAGTGTTCCACCATTATGTGTATTATCTAATAAAAATGACTTTGCATCACTCAAGTCAAAGCCACTTGCTAAGTACATTTGACTGTCATTTGCTAAGAGGTATGATGCCGCTTTTAACTTCGTAACTATCCCACCTGTTGCAAAAGAGCTGTTAGGTGTTACCTTTCTTTCAAGTTCTTCGGGTTTAATGGTATTCACCACTTTTAAAACTTCTGCATCATCATGAGCGCGTGGGTCTTTAGTATAATAAGCATCAATATCTGAGAGTATCACTAATAAATCCGCATTAAAGTTATGGGCAACATAGGCTGAGAGTTGATCATTATCACCCATCTCTAACTCTTGTGTTGCTGTTGCATCATTTTCATTAACTATGGGAATAACACCATGATGTAAAAGTGTTTCTACTGTGCTTTTTAGGCGTTCAGATTGTGTCGTTGTTTCAAAATTAGCTGCTGTTACTAAAACTTGAGAGACAACAATGTTGTGCTCTTCAAACTTCTTTTTGTATCGGTGCATCAAAAGAGGTTGACCAATAGAGGCTAGTGCTTGACGATTTGAAAGTAGTTTTTTATCAAGAGAAAGTTCTGTATAACCTGCGGCAACAGCACCTGAAGAGACCAAAACAACGTCATTCGTTTTTTTGAGCTGCGCGAGAAAATCTACAAGGTTTTGAAGACGTTCTTTAGCAATACGATTTTGTTCCGTAAGTACTGCTGAACCTACTTTAACAACAATACGTGCCATTAACGTGACTTTTTAATTAACTCGTATAAACCATATTTTAAGGCATCAATATTTTTATGAATAACACTTGAAATTGGTGCTACCAAATACGGAAGCGAGTCATCAACTACAACTGCACCATCCGCATCTGTTTGCTCAAAAAATGGAAATGCAGTATCAAACTTGTACTCAGTATGATACGATGGCTTCAGACCAATACCTTCAATAAAGTCTTTTGCCTTTTGAGCTACTTCATCAGCTGGAAGTGCATCTAAACGCGTTAGTGCAATGGCATACTTACGACCACTTAGTGGTTCTGAGAATTTTTTCAACTCTTCTCTTAAAGTATTGTACTGGTCTAACATCTCATGATATGAAGCTAAATCAATCATAAATAGCAATGTTTTAGTACGTTCAATATGACGTAAAAACTGTAAACCTAGTCCTTTACCATCACTAGCTCCACCAATAATTCCTGGGATATCTGCCATAACAAAAGAGTCATAATCTCCAATATCAACTTGACCTAACTTTGGTGTTAGTGTTGTAAACTCGTAGTTTGCTACTTCGGGACGTGCATTAGACACAGTAGAGATAAGGGTTGACTTTCCAACATTAGGAAAACCAACAAGTCCGACATCTGCAATCAGTTTCAGATCAAGTGACACTTCACGAGATTCACCCGGTAGTCCAGGTTGTGCATAACGAGGCTGTTGGTTTGTTGAAGATTTAAAGTGAACATTTCCAAGTCCCCCTTTACCCCCACGTAAAAATGTTTTCTCTTCCCCATGTTTTAATAGGTCAAAAATAACATCACCTGTTTCAGTATCAACAACTTGAGTGCCCGGTGGTACAATAATTACTTTTTTAGCACCAGACTTACCCGTACACTGGTGAATACCTCCGGGTACGCCATTCTCAGCCTTAACATGAGTCAAACCGCGGAAGTGTGAAAGTGTATGGGTATTGTTATCACATTTAAAGATAACATCACCACCACGTCCACCATCGCCACCTTCAGGTCCACCATTAACAACAAATTTTTCACGACGGAATGAGACACATCCTGGTCCACCGTTTCCTGAAGATACTTTGATTTTTACGTGGTCTACAAACATAAATAGTTCCTTTGGAATTGGTAAATCGTAAATGGAAAATCATCAAAAGGATTAACCAAAGTACGTTCGCCAATTTATAAATATTTAAAACTCTACTCTGTTACAGTGTTTAAAAAGTGTAGTATTAAAAATTGATATTGTTGTTTAATTAGTAGTGAAATTATAGTAGAAAAAAGTTTAGAGGCAAACCCTCAAAGGGCTTACTCCAAAAATTATGAAGCTGGGATGATTGAAACTTGTTTACGGTTTTTATCTTTACGTTCAAAAGCAACAACACCATCTATTAATGCAAATAGAGTGTGATCTTTTCCCATACCAATGTTTTTACCTGGGTGAACTTTTGTTCCACGTTGACGGATAATAATATTACCTGCACGTACTGTTTCACCACCATATTTCTTAACACCGAGTCTACGGCCCGCTGAATCGCGGTTATTCTGTGTACTACCCTGACCTTTCTTATGTGCCATGTTGTTCTCCTATATGTGTGATTGCTTATGCAGCAATTTTAGTGATACGAACGCGAGTGAAACTACGACGGAAACCACGTTTAACTTTTGAATCTTTACGACGACGTTTTTTGAAGATAATAACTTTTTTCTCACGACCTTCATTGATTACTTCTGCTGTTACTTTAGCGCCTTCTACGAAAGGTGCTCCAAACTTAAGCTCACCGTCATTAACGGCTAATACTTCAGTGATTTCAACAGTTGCTTTTGCATCTAAAGACAATTTGTCTAAAAGAAGGATATCACCTTCAGATACTTTATACTGCTTACCACCATTTTTAATGATTGCGTACATTTTTTTCCTTTATTTTTAAGTCTAAAGACTCAGCGAGGTACCAAAACGTCAACAATTCCTTAGCATTTAGCTATTAAAGGTCTTGTATCAGTGCCGATCAGTTCAAATATGACTGTAAGGAGAGAAAATAAAGTATGGAGTTTGTGTCAAATAAACGTTTCGGTTTACTTCACAAAAGCCCCATTTTATGGACTCTCTGGTAACTCACTCAGTCTTTAGAGCTCGTTTAGTGGGCGAATTATACCCAATATTTTTAAATTTAAGTTTAACTTTGTCTTAATATGACTAATTTCTATTCTAAGTTGTTATACAAACACTTTATTCTAACTATTTATTTTATTTTAGAAAGTTGGTTGTTAAGGTTTTGCGTATCATCTGATATAGCTACTACACTTGTTTCCATCTGCTGTATTAATACATTTGTTTCACTCATTTTACTCGAGCTTTCAGTACCTAAGACAACAACACGTTGCGCTTCATTGGTAATGATTTTTGAGTTTTCAGTATCCGCTTCACTTAAATCATAAGTATTTTGAATCTCTTGGGTTGCTTCACTCATGTTTTCATGCATTTCATTAGAGAGTTCCACAAGTTTCAGGGCACCTTCTGCATTTATTTTAACCTTTTCACTCGCATCAGAGATACTTTGGATAATAACATTAACACTTGCATTAATTTCAGTTAAAGATTTTTGAGTATTTTCGGCTAACTTTCTAACCTCATCAGCCACCACTGCAAAACCGCGTCCATGTTCACCTGCACGGGCAGCTTCAATAGCTGCATTAAGTGCCAATAAGTTTGTTTGATCTGCAATATCTGAGATAATACTAAGTACATCTTTAATCTGATCGGCATCACTAGTAAGGTTTTGTAAGTTATGACTGAGTTCAGTTTCACTCTCATGCACGTTTTCAATTTGCCTGCTTAAAATCGACATATTGTCTGCTGTTTGGGAAAGTTTACCTTGCGTTTTTTCTAAAGAGTCTAGAGTGGAAGCAGAAAACTCTAAGTTTTTGCCAGACTCTATATCAATAATACCAATGCTTTCTGACATCTTCACCGAGTGTGCTAAGGTTTCATTGTATGCTTTTTGAACTTTTTGAGAGAGGGTGTGGAGCTGATCTACTTCTCTTAGAATATTTGCAGAGGTCTCTGTTACACTCAAAGTATCTTTAATTTTAGTAATAAATTCGTTAATTTCATCGACTAAAACCTTATATTCTAAAGAGTATTTTACATCTAGCTCAATCTTTTTGGAGACATCAAAATCTTTTAATGCTTTTAACAAGGCATTTGTTGTATTCACTCCATATTTTTTTTCGTCAATATCATGGATAAGGATGACAAAAGCAATCACATACTGAACCAACTGTGCATAAAAGTTTTCGGTTAAGATAAGAGCATTAAGTACCAATAACAAGATCCCAATCCAGTGAACCAGTCGCATTCTAAAAAACAGTGAGGTAAAAAACTTCATAAAGTATCCTTAATAAATAATCACAAATTATTTTATAATATATTATAGAGAGTATCTTTTAAATTTGTTCTTAAAGTAAAAACATTGTCTTAGAAAAGATACGAGAGTATAAAACTCCCCACACTATGAGTGACAACACCCTCTTTGAACTGTTTGGTATGGAAAGTGTGTATATAGTCAAAACTATAGTTTTTATATCTTGCGGAAAAACCACCGCTTGCAAAACCTTTAAAAGGTTCTTTACTTACGGAGTAACTTGATGTAAAAGTACTTCCATCTAAAAATATATCTCGGGCTACTGCCGTTGCCCCTGCTGCAAGATGAAAGTTAAAGCTCCAAGGGACATCTTCTTTACATAAACAGCCTGATTTTACAGGTATTCCATTTTCACCACCCTCACCTACGGCCGTTACTCCAAAGTCTTGGGGAATATGCCATCCAAAACGAAAGAGTGCTCCTGTATTTGCTTTTACCGCTACATTTCCTAACTCAGCGCCTACAAAAGGAATGAAACTTGACTCTACTCCTAAAACAGGCTGGGGCACATAACGCCATTTATGTTGGTAATTTATCTGAAGCGTAACTTCATTTGAGAGTTGGTTATCCCAACCTTGAGGAATATCACTTCCAATATTTTCATGCACAAACTTCTGTAAACCTTCCATCCCAGAAGCAGGTCCAATAATACCTAACTGAAAAACCAAGGAATCTAAATCACTATTAGAACTTTGGTGCAATCCCATTTCAAAATAGACATAACCAGCATAAGGTCTATCCCCTGGAACGGGTTCACTGGCATTAAGGTCAGCGGGTGTAAACATCTGTTGGGTTAAAGAGAATGAAATAAAATGTGCTCTATCGCTTTGATGTAAAAAAGGAATATTTAGCCATTTGTTAGTAGCATAAGGACGATACATCAATGCACTTATTTGTAATCCATCTGTATATTCACTATCAGTCCCTGAAAAAATATCATTTTCAAAGTTCATATTAATACGTTCATACTGCCATGTTGGTTCCGCATAAGTCACAGTATAGAAAAGCATTAAAATTACAAGTATTTTTTTCATTTTATTTCCTTATCGTGTTTTATAAAAAAACTTAAAACAATGCAAATTTTATAAGTTACCCTATTCTAAACTATTTTAGTATCTATTGCAGTGACTTTCAGTACATTAACAATATCCATTTATTATAGTTAACTTATATTGTAGTACTATTAACTTATGTATTCTCTATTACATACAAGAAATATCTTCACTGTTATACTCGCCCTATCACTACTTACAAGGATTATTTATGCGTCTTATTCAATTTTACCAAGAGTTTTCTCGTCTTAGCGAGTACACCCACTCCTTAGCACTTTTCTTTGCCCGCATTGCTGTAGCTTATGGTTTTTATGAACCAGCTATGATGAAATGGAATGATATCAATGCCGTAGCAGAGTGGTTTGGTTCTATGGGTATTCCCTTTCCTACTTTGAATGCATATATGGCTGCTTCTACCGAGACAGCCGGTGTTGTTCTCCTTATATTAGGTCTTTTTACACGTTTTATTTCCATACCACTTATGGTTATTATGATAGTAGCTATTTTTACTGTACATCTTAGTAATGGATTTGCTGCTGGTGTTAATGGCTTTGAAATTCCCCTTTATTACCTTCTCTTTTTACTGATGTTTTTTTCACAAGGAGCTGGACGTTTTAGCTTAGACCACCTCTTTTTTGATAAGAAGTAAGTTATGGAGGCTCTCGTAAATTTTGCCAGTTCATTTAATGGCTATGATTTTCCAATTTTAATGTTTCTACTTAAAGCAGTTGCTGTCGTTGCCGTTGTTCTTGGAGTTTTTACTATAATCTATGATAGATTTATACAACGTCATGATCAGCTCTTAATTAACTTTCCGCTCATTGGACGTATGCGCTACTTCTTCTACCTTCTTCGCGATCCGATGCGTCAGTACTTTGGTGATGAGAAGTTCTATGAGTCTTTTGATAAGGTAAAGTGGGTTTATGATTCTGCTGAACGCCGTTCTGCCTACGCCTCTTTTTCACCAGGGCAACCTCAAAAGACGGCACGACTTTCCATCAAAAATGCTAACTGTGTTTTAAATACCAGTGATGTTTCAGATGACTTTAGTGTTCATTTTGGAACCGATGTTAAATATCCTTTTACTACACACTCTGTCTTTGGACGAAGCGCTATGAGTGATGGAGCTATCTCTCCAGAGGGAACACGCTCTTTCTCTAAAGGTGCATATTTAGGAAACTTTCCTATCAATACAGGTGAAGGAAGTCTCACTTCTAACTTTTTATACACTCATAAATTTCAAGAAAACAACCGAAGCTATCTTGATGTTAAAGAGGGAACAATCTTTGCAAAAACAGTATATAAGATACTACATTTTTTTCTTAATGAGGCAGTAGCACAACGTGTTTATCGCCATATGGTTATTGATACACCTGATGAAGAATCCTATCTCTTTGATAGAGATGCGATGCTATGTTATCGTATTAACTGGAGTGCACCACTTGACAACTTTCCTCAAGAAGTACCTCAAGACCTCCCCGATATTATCTTCCAAATGGGAAGTGGACTTTATGGGGTTCGGGATGCAGAGGGTAACTTTGATGATACCCGCTATCAAAAGGTAATGCGTTTTACAAAAATGACCGAAATAAAAATGGCGCAAGGAGCAAAACAGACTGGGGGAAAACTTCTCAAATCAAAGGTCAGCAATGCTATCGCTTATTTTCGTGGGGTAGAAGCGCATAAAGATCTCTTTAGTCCTAATCAATTTCCTTTTGCTCACAACCTTGAAGAGCTCTTTGACTTTATGGGACGTCTTAAAACACTTAGTGAAAAACCTGTGGGTGTCAAAATTGTCATCTCCTCTAAACAAAGTTTTGATGAGTATGCCAATCTTATTGCTTCACGGATCAAAGAGGGTTCTTCTAGCTATCCTGACTTTATTACTATTGATGGTGGTGAAGGGGGAAGTGGTGCAGCACCTTTAGAGATGATGATGACGGTAGGAATGACGATATCTAAAGCGCTATACATCGCAGATCACGCCTTAAAAGATCTTGATATTCGTGATAAAGTAAAACTTATTGCTAGTGAAAAAGTGCTGACACCTGATGATGCTATTGTCCTCTTTGGTGTGGGTGCAGACTATATCGCTATTGCTCGTGCTTTTATGATGAGTGCAGGTTGTATCCGAGCACGTGAATGTTCTGGAGCACATGGACGACACTGTCCCGTAGGACTTGCTACACAAGATAAAGGTAAACGTGCTTCATTTTTAGTGGAACAAAAAGCTAAAAATGTTGCTTCTTATCACCAACAACTACTAAGTGGTACACGGGGGCTTTTAGCTATTATGGGGCTTAAATCACTTACAGAACTTAATAAAACACATCTTATTTTTAAAAACCATACGGGAAAGACCTATCAAAATGTGGATCACTATTTTGAAGAGATGTTAGAAAACTAAAAAAAAGAGAGCATATGAAAGCATCTGATTTATTTATAAAAGCACTTGAAAATGAGGGGGTAGAATATATTTTTGGTATTCCCGGTGAAGAGAATCTTGATATCTTAAATTCTCTCAAAGACTCCTCAATCAAACTAATTTTAACCCGACACGAACAAGGTGCTGGTTTTATGGCAGCAACCTATGGACGACTCACAGGTAAAGTCGGTGTCTGTATGGCGACGCTTGGACCTGGTGCTACTAACCTCGTCACTCCTGCCGCTTATGCTAACCTAGGTGGTATGCCTATGTTAATGATCACAGGACAAAAACCTATTAAAAAGAGCAAACAAGGGCGTTTTCAAATTGTAGATATTGTACAGATGATGCAACCTTTGACCAAGTATTCAAAACAGATTGTTAATGGCAATAACATTGCCTCAATGGTGCGAGAGAGTTTCAAACTTGCTCGAGAAGAACGTCCGGGTGCAGTCCATCTTGAACTTCCTGAAGATATTGCACGTGAAGAGGTAGATTCATGTACCTTTGAAGTGAATCGCGCCCCCTATCCTAATGCCAGTTCAAACACCTTAAACGAGGCCATGGCCATGATACATAAGGCTAAAATGCCTCTTATTTTAGTGGGTGCAGGTGCCAATCGTTCACGTATTAGTACCCAACTTACCAACTTTGTTAACACTTCTGGTATCCCGTTTTTTATGACACAGATGGGAAAAGGAGTTGTTAATGAGTTTCATCCTTTGTGTTTAGGAACAGCTGCACTCTCAGATAACGACTATCTTCACTGTGCCATCGAACATGCTGACTTAGTGATAAACATTGGTCATGATGTCATTGAAAAGCCACCTTTTTTTATGGAAGAAGGGGGTACTAAAGTTATTCATGTCAACTTCACTAGTTCACAAGTTGATGACACCTATTTCCCACAACTTGACGTTCTTGGCGATATCGCTTGTAATATACGCGCTTTAGAACTTTTAGTGCACAAACAGAGCCATTGGAACTTTAAGTACTTTATGCGCGTTATTGATGAGGCACAGACCCATATTACTAAGTATTTTAAGGATGACCGGTTTCCTATCTTGCCGCAACGTGCAGTAAAATCCGTCCGAGACATTCTGCCTAAAGATGGCATATTGACTCTTGATAATGGTGTTTACAAGATCTGGTTTTCACGTAACTATAAATGTTTTGAGCCCAATACCCTACTTTTAGATAATGCTTTAGCTACTATGGGAGCAGGACTTCCATCTGCCATGGCTGCAAAAATGGTACATCCTGAGAAAAAAGTCATTGCCATCTGTGGTGATGGTGGCTTTATGATGAATTCACAAGAGTTAGAGACTGCGGTGCGTCTCTCTCTTGATCTTGTTGTGATTATCTTAAATGATAGTGCTTATGGAATGATAAAGTGGAAACAAGAGGGGATGGGCTTTGATGACTTTGGACTAGACTATACTAATCCAGACTTTGTAACGTACGCTAGTGCCTATGGTGCGATAGGGCATCGTCCTAAGTCAGTTACAGACTTTAGTACTACCCTACAAAAGGCACTCAATACCAAAGGGGTTCATCTCATTGACCTAGCAGTAGACTACTCTTTAAATCATACCATTTTAAATGAGCTTCTTAAAAATAAAGCTTGTCTCATATAAGGCAAAACATGTCTGTGAAACCTTCTACTATTTTGACCCTAGTAACACAAAAGAGTACGCTTAAACGTGCTCTAAAACTTGCCCTTGTTGTTGGTCTTACCCTTAATGTAATAAACCAATATGATGCCCTACTTTCACTAGACTTTAAAAGCGTTCATCTTCTACAATTTTTCGTAACCCTACTCGTTCCTTTTTGTGTCTCAATTTATAGTGTTGTTGCATTAAAGTTAGAGTTTCGTGTGGGCAGTGTTTGTGAAGTAGCAACAACACTTTCATGTCAATACTGTCATAAGAAGCAGATACTATCTATAGGAAGTACTATTTTAAAGTGTGACTGCTGTGAGAGTGAAACACCATGGAACGAGACACAACACACTTAAAAAACTTAAGAGAGCTCTTTTATCAGTTTCTCATATGTTGTAAAATTTGATAATACAATACACACTAATTTTGGTTCAAAATGCTTGCCACTCTCTTTTTCTATAAGATTATAGACATCTTCTCCTACCCAAGCCTCTTTATAAATCCGTTTACAAAGTAGTGCATCTAAGACATCTACAATAGCTACAATACGAGCAAAGAGAGGTATTTCGTCACCCTTTAGCCCTTGGGGATAACCACTGCCATCATACTTTTCATGATGCGAATGTGCGATTAGCGCTGCTGAATACAAGACCTTACGTTTTGAGTGTCGTAGGACTTCATAGCCCAATGACGCATGGGTTTTCATCACTTCAAACTCTTCATCATTTAACTTACCAGGCTTGTTAAGGATGTTATCGGCGATACCTACCTTACCTATATCATGCAGAGGTGAGGACAATGTAATAAGATGCACTTCTTCATCAGACATTCCATAAGATTTTGCAATCATCCGACTTAAGATAGCAACACGTTTAGCATGATTTTTAGTATCTTTGGAACGTATCTCTTCCATTTTACCCATCGCCATAATAATCTCTTCAAGTGTTAACTCTATCTCTTGATTTAAGGCTATTAACTCTTGGTTTTTCTTTTGTAAATCGTCCTCTTTTAAGAGTACTTCTTCATTGAAGTTATTGATATTTTGAACAACATCATCAAGTTCTTGGCTTTCATAACTGCCACTATCAATCTTCTTATGAGCACTGTATGCCAATTCGCCTTCATGAATAACCTTTGATAAGGGTTTACGTATATAGCGTTCTATCACATGAGACATATTAAACACAATTAATATCGCAAGTACTAGTAAAACAGCTGCAAAAGCATATCCATACTTCATAACTAACTCTTGATAGCCGCTAATATTGAGGTTAATTGTTATGGCACCTAAGAGCTCACCATCATTAACGTTATGACATTTTAAACAGTTTAATTCTCCTTGTGAACTTGCCACATAAGGAATAATAGCTATGACATTGGAATCTAAGTCATTCCAGATAAAATGAGGTTTTTTTGATGCAAGAATAGTCCGTAAATCATCAGTTAATTTGGCTTCAGATCCAGATCGTACACCAAACTGTTTACGAATTGCATCAGAACGAATAATACGAATGCTATCGATATCGTGGACGGAAGCAACTTCACTGAGGAAGTACTCTCGTTTATCCATAATACCCGCTTTCATATGCGAGGTGAGACCTGCTTTTATAATCTCAGCAATAACCAGTGCTTTGTTTTCAACGGTATGTTGAAAGAAGTTACGATAGCTTAATGCGATAAGAGATAACACAATAATAATAGCCACAAAAAATATTTGAATCAGACGTGAGAGTGTTATCGTTTTAATGCTCTGTTTTTGCATCCTATCACCTAAATGTATTTTATTTATCTACATCTTAACACAAACAGGAGTCTCCTACAAGAAAGAAAGATCCTATTAATTACAAACCGCAATAACCTCAATTTCTACTAAAGCATTTTTTGGCAAAGTTTTTGCAGCTACTAAAGAGCGTGCTGGTTTATGCGCACCAAAAGCTTTGGCATAGATTTCATTAACAACTGCGAAATCTTCAATGTCATAGACAAAAGCCATTACTTTAACAACACGATCAAGAGATGAACCAGCTTCATTTAACACCGCACGTAAGTTTTCAAAAACTTGTTCCGTTTGAGCAACAACATCATCACCTACCATACTACCATCAGGACGTAAGGCAATCTGACCCGAAGTATAAACCAACCCATTAATCTTCACAGCTTGTGAGTAGGGTCCAATCGCAGCAGGTGCCTTATCTGTTTTTACAAATTCCATAATATTCCTTTGTTATATTAATCTTTTTTGATTCTATCTTTAGGTAACATATTTTACAAAACTACACAAGAACTAAACTTAAAAAGTCACTATTTTTGTTTTTTCTTTTTGTCAACTTTGTACTCAGCATCACCAATAATAGAATAATAATCTTCACTGTTCCAGTATCCTGCAACACCGTGCATAATGAGGTCACCTTTGGTATCTAAAAAGTAGGTCATTGGGACCATTTTAGCTTGTAATATTGAAGGATAGTCACCTTTATCACGAGTAATATGTACGGCAATAAAATTTTTGTTGATACGTTTAATCACATCAGCATCTTTAAGTGTTGTTGCTTCAAGCTTACGACACCATTTGCAAGTTTCGGATGTAATAATAACTAAGAGCTGTTTGTTCTCTTGTTTAGCTTGTTTGAGTGCACTTTTATAATCATGAGCAAACTCAAGTTCTGCCCCAAAAAGGTTAAAAGTTATCAGTAGTATTAATAGTATTTTTTTCACACATAAATCCTTGAAAGATGAATTTTAACATAGTGTAGGAAAAAATAGTGTGACAATAGTGACGTAAAAGCTAATAGGTTTTGATAAGTTCTGAAAAAACCTTGTACAGATCTTGCACTTGTGCTTTTGAGGTACGTTCATTAGGCGCATGAATAGTATCATTACGAACACCAAACTCGATAACACTCACCCCACAAGGTGCAATAAATCGTGCATCTGATGTGCCACCTGCAGTTGAGTGTTTTGGAGTAACTCCCGTTACTTTGGCAATAGCAGCATCAATTTTAGCTACGATTTTAGTTTGAGAGTCGGTGACAAATGGATAAGCAGACTGGTCTAACTCTAACGTATACTTAACATTTTTAAAATGCTTTGCTATAAAAAGGCGAATACTCTCTTGGTCCGTTTTAGTAGAGTTACGAACATTGAACATCATTTTAAGGGTTCCAGGAGAGACATTTGTCACCTCCATACCTGAACGTAAGTCTGTAATAACAAACTTACTAGGAGAGAAAACGGCATCACCATCATCTAAACTCACCCCGGCAATATGAGGTAAAATCTCAGATATTTGATGGATAGGGTTGATTGCTTTTTCAGGATAAGCAGCATGTCCTTGCTTACCTTCTATCTTAATGACACCATTAATCGATCCACGACGACCCACCTTAATGGCATCACCAAAAACCGCTTCACAAGTCGGTTCAGCAACCACACAAGCATCTGGCATTAAGCTGTTCTCTTCTAACCACTTAAGTACTTCAACCGTGCCATGTTTTGCGGGTCCTTCTTCATCTGAAGTTAGTAGTAACGAAAGGGTTCCATTAAAAGTTTCAGCCTCTTTTACCGCTTGAATAAATGCTGAAAGTCCAGACTTCATATCTTGCGCGCCACGTGCGTAGATATAACCATCTTTTTCCACCACTTTATAAGGATCACTTTCCCAGCCATCACCAGCAGGAACCACATCTACATGTCCTGCAAAACAGAGATGTTCTCCCTCTGAAAACTTTTTATAAATAAAAAGATTTTTAACTTCATTTACATCAATACGAACGGCAGTAAAACCTTCTAAATACCCTTCAATAAAGTCTAACAATCCACCATCGTGTGGTGTTTCACTTTTAGACTCTAAGACGGATATAAATAACTCTATAATATTCATCTATATATACTGCTCTCTAGTTAGGGTTTTCATAAAAAACATAGTTACTATAGTCGCTCACTTCAAAATAAACTTTTTTTTCACCGGCATCGGCCTTATAGTTAAAGTTTTTATCTAAAACACCATATGAGTAACGATAAGCACGAGGTTGATTATCTGACCGACCAATCCCCGTAGAGACTTTATCTACTTTGATAAAACGCATTACAAGTTTTTCGCCAGCATAAACATCCATAACACCATCCGTACCGGTCCAGTTTTGAAGACTACGAGAAAACTTATTTTGTGACTCTTGAGTACAACCACTGATGAGTAGCATTGCAACCACTAAACCTAAAAATATTTTTTTCATTTTGGATACCTCTTTTTTAATTGTTTTGTATTATACACAAAAAGTGGCTATGATAAATCTAAACACTATATAGAGGAGTTGTTATGGCAAGTTTTACAGTAAATTATGGACCATTAGCAGGTTTAATAGGGATATGGAGTGGAGATAAAGGAATAGATATCGCCCCTGATCCTAAAGAAGATCGCGAAGAAAACCCTTACTATGAGACTATTACCTTTACAGGTGCTGGTTATGCCAACAATGCAGAACAACAACTCCTAGCAGCAGTACGTTATCATATAGAAGTCCGCCGTAAAGCTGATGATGAAGTATTTCATGATCAGACCGGTTACTGGATGTGGGATAAAAAAGAAGATATTGTAATGCAGTCACTAAGTATTCCAAGAGGCGTAACCCTTCTTGCGGGTGGGGTCGCTATGGAAATTGACAATGGTTATGAGATACGTGTGGCTTGTGATGAGAACGATGCGGCATGGAGTATTGTACAGTCACCATTTATGCATGAAAATGCCAAAACAACTTCGTTTACACAAACGATGATACTTCAAGAAGATACCCTGCATTATGCAGAGACTACCATGTTAGAGATTTACAATAAAACCTTTGAACATACCGATACCAATACACTCATTCGTGTTAAATAGTTGTTTATGAAACTTATCAATATCACTGACATTAACCTGCCTGAACTCAAAATCTATCATCAACTACGCGATAATGCCTTTAGTGCTGACAATAGTTTTATAGCGGACAGCCCAAAGGTAGTTAACAAACTTTTACAGGGTACTATCAAAGTTAAAAGCATCTTAGCTACACAAGCCTACTATGATGAGTTTGGATTACTTCTTGACTCTTATAAAAATGCTACACTCTATGTTGTAACAAAAGAGGTGATGCAAGGTATTGTGGGACATAAAGTTCATCATAATGTTATGATGCATGGCATTCGTCCCAAAGAGACACCATTAGAGTCTCTTGGAGACCATATCATCATGCTCGATGAGATAAGTTCCACTGAAAACATTGGAGCCATTGCACGAAGTGCTGCAGCATTAGGTGTTGACTCTTACTTACTACCACGACAAGGTCCTCACCCTTATGGAAGACGTGCACTACGTGTTTCTATGGGCTATGTAAGTACTCTTAAAACCCATCTTTATGAGGATGTCTTTGCAACATTAAAAACACTCAAAAGCAAGGGTTATACTATCTTTGCTGCAGAAGTACTACCTGAGTCTATCCCACTTTCGGAAGTAAGCGTCCCTAACAAATGGGTCTTACTCATGGGTCATGAGGGTAAAGGTATCTCAAAAGAGGTTCTAAAGGCTTGTGATATCATCGTTCAAATCGAGATGATAGAAGGGGTTAAAAGCTTTAATGTAGGAGTGGCTGCATCGATAATGATGTATCAGTTTAAAAATAGTTAACTCTAATACTCTACAATGCTTTTATCAAAACAAAGAAGCCCTATGCAACCAACAACTCCTATAAAGTTACAAATCTCTCTTTTACTTCTTGCCACAATGGGTGTTATGTCGGGAATTGCTATTGTAGCAACACTACCACTTATTGGGCATCACTTCAATAATATTGAGAACATTGATTTTTTATCGAAACTTTTACTAACAATTCCCTCAATTATGATTGCTCTAGTTGCGCCCTTAGCTGGGATTATTGTTGATAAATATGGGCGATTAAAACCACTATATATCGGTGTTTTTTTCTTTATTGTTGGTGGAAGTTCAGGATTTTATCTTAATGATTTTTACTATATCTTAGTTGGTCGTGCCTTACTCGGTCTCTCTGTCGCTTTTATTATGACCTCTTCGTTAGCACTTATTGGCGATTTATTTGATGAAAAAAGTCGTCATAAGTTTATGTCGCTACAAGGTATGGCTGTTGGTTTTGGTGGTATTGTCTTTATCATTTCAGGAGGATACTTAGCCAATTTAGGATGGCATTATCCTTTTTTAATTTATGCACTGCCACTACTGTTCATTCCCCTCTTTTTAATCACATTCAAAGAGCCAAAACGCATCGTGCATACTCACAATGAAGGGGATAATGTCTCGCCAAAACTTCTTCCTGTTTATCTAACGGGCTTCTTCTCAATGTTACTTTTTTATATGTTACCAACACAGATGCCCTATCTCGTGATTAATGAACTGGGAGGATCCCCAAGTAGTGTCGGCTTTTTTATTGGTTTTGCAATGTTTATAAACGCACTTGTAGCAAAGCAGTATCATCGACTTAAAGCACGTTTTAGTTTTAGAGCTATCTTTGTAATCATTTATCTCTTTTTTGGGACAGGACTTTTTATTATTTCGCAAGTCAATGAACCCAATCAGCTCTATGGAGCCTCGCTTTTTATGGGGGTAGGATTTGGTTTGGTACTTGTTAATATTAACGTATGGCTACTCTCTTTAGTGGAACCCCATCGTCGTGGGCGTGCGGTAGGTTTATTAACTTCAAGCTTTTTCTTAGGACAGTTTTTCTCGCCAATACTCTTTCAACCCGTTGTTAGTGCCGTTGGTATCCAAGGGCTTTTTTTCTATGTTGCCCTACTCTCATTTGTTATTGCAATCGTTCTTTTTGTGAAAGAGAATTTTACTGACACGTAGAAGCAGCCCAACTTTCTAACTTAGGCGATACTTCTCTAAAAAGTTCATACCCTTTTGTAAAGGTATTGAACCCGCCTTCACGCGCAAGAATTCCGTAATAGTGGTGTTTATAATCTATAAAGGGATACGCCCCATATAGCCCTGGACTTGAGATACGTCCCGTAAGTTTCGTTGCATCAAAGGGGTTACTCTCAGACTCAATCCATACACCAAAACCATAATGCCAATCTTCACCAAGACCATCGAGTGAAGGTGAATTTTCAGAAGTAGCATTGACTCTTTGGTCTTGTGTCATTTGCGCAACTAACTCAGGTGTCAAAATCTCTTTTTTATAAAGTGCCTCTAAAAAACTTAGATACTCATTGGCACTCCAATGCATACCACCTGCTAGACGAGGATTGGTTTGAGAGGGTAAGTCGTATGTGCTATTGAAAAATAAATTTGTTTTTGTTTTAAAGCTATTAAACAGTCCATTCCAACTCCCTGAAGCAGAAGCTTTAACAGCCATTAGTCCAGCAACTTGTAAATGATTGGGTCCATAATTGAATTGCAAGCCAGGAAGAGTAGACCCACTATTATTAATCCGAATTCGTTCAACACAGCTGTCAAAATCATAACTACCAGAATTGAGGCATGAAGCGTCTGCTGATAAACCTGATGTAAAGGAGAGCAGTTCTTTGAGTGTAATATTACTGTGGTTTGACGTATCATTCCATCTTGGAATAAAATCTTGAGGATGACTCTCTAAAGTAAGTGTTGTACGACTAACCACATCTAATATAATAGCAACACTCACCATTTTAGAAGTCGAAGCCGATTTATACTGTGTACTCAATGTAGAACTTCCAATCGAGTGTGTAAAACGACGTCCATCATCACTTTGAATTGCAAGTGTAAAATCACTATCAGTATGAATAGTATCCAAGTCATTATGAATGTCTAATTCTAAGGCTTGACGCTGCGCTTCACACGATAGTGGTTCCTCTCCGCAACCTAAAAACATTAAAACCAAAACACAGAAAACAACTATCTTCATCATAAATCCATCTCACTAAAACAAGGCCTTTTTACAACCTCTTTATCCATACACTTATCAACAAGTACACTTAATTTAGAGTAACCTACATCCTCTTTTTCATCACACAAGCTTAACATATCTTCAAGGAGACATCCAAAAGCACGTACTTCAACCTTCTCATACAAGTTATTGTTATCTTCATAAAAACTTGCTGCTCCAAAGTCACCTAAGTAGGCATGAGCTGTTGTATCAACTAAGATATTGTGAGCATACAGGTCTCCATGCATTAGACCCCTTGCATGGAGATGTTGTGCGGCACTGGCAATAGCCGAAGCGATAGTTTTTACCTCACCTAAGGTAAGTTTTTGATGGGGTTTAAAAGTGTCTCGAGTACAGGTGTCAAAATCAGGAGGGAAACCTAAGTTGATATAAGTGCTAGGGATTAACTCCAACAAAAGCCCTAAATGCTCTTTTTCTTCTATTTTTGCCAAGACTTTGATGAGATTGGGATGTTCACCTGTTGCCATATACGCTTGCATCTCATCTTTTGCATAGCCATCACTCGTTACCGCTCCCTTAAAAAGTTTTAAGGCTACATCACACTCTAAGGTAGGGGCATTTGCTTTATAGATCTCTCCTGAAGCCCCCTCCCCTAAAAGCCTATCAATTGCTAAACTTTCATAAGCAACACACTCTAAATGTGCACTGCTTTTAACAGCACAAGGATTACCTGAAAAGGCTAACCAAGAGAGCTTAGGGAGTTTTAAAAGCCATGTTGGAATTTCTATCAAATCATTTGCTGAAAGACGTAAGAGTTCTAAGTTGACACAAGAGGCCATTGAACAGGGAATAGTTTCTATTTTGTTTCCTGCTAAGGCACATTTTTGCAGTTTTTCAAGTTTACCCATGGAGTATGGAAGGGTTTTTATTTTGTTATCGGTAAGAATTAACCACGAAATACTTAAGGGCAAAATATCTTCTTCAAAAACTTCAATCTGATTGGCCTTGAAACCTAACATATATAAGTTTTCACAGTTTCGAAACACTGTGGGAACTGTTGTAAATAGGTTGTTAGAAAAAAAAGCGATTTTGAGTTTATGCAGACGTGATAACTCACAAGGGAGGGTTTGAAGTCTATTATGACTTAAGTCTAGTATCTCTAAAGTATCTGCTAACTCTAAAATTTCAAGAGGAAACTCCGTAAGTTCTTCTGAAAGTTTAAGACGTTTAATCCCTTTAAGTTCACCATTTTTCAACTGCTGCAGTGTCTGCATATTCACCCTTTATAGCTCACACGAATCGCTGCTAGAACAACAGTTTTTCGCCTCTTTTTTAAAGTAAGGTTGTATCATAAAGTACAAAACAAATCCCCACAATACAATAGAACTTATCATTGCCACAGCTCCATACGATTCATGTCCATGGACTAAAGAGCGAGGATTAATATCTGAAAGTGCAAAGATATAATCTAGACCCAAACCAAACAACATACTACCCACAACAATGGTTCCTAGATAGATATATAAGGCACGGGTTCCTAGCATTTTCTTAACCACACCTATTGTTACGGTGTTTGTAGCAGGTCCCGCACTTAGAAAAACAAAGGCAGCACCCGCACTAACACCCGAGAGCATTAATGCTGCTGCAATAGGAAGTGAGGCAGTAGCACACACATACATTGGTACTGCAATGATAATCACGATAATATATGACACCCAAGCATATTCAATTAATAGCTCACTTAGATTTTGAGGAATCAATGCGGTTATCAAAGCTCCAAGAACAAGTCCCCAAAATAGAGGTTTTGCAATATCACTCAACAGCGTAAAAAAAGCATAATCTAAAGCCTTTTTGATAGAAAACTGTGTTTTAATCTCTGTTTCACTTTTAGTAACACAACAGCTTTGCGTCACCTCAGAAGAAGCCTTTACCTGAGGCAATGTTGCAAAGTTTTGCAAAGTACTGGGCTTATGTATAGTAGAAAACTGTGGTAATGACGAATCAGGAACTTCTTCTTTATCAAAGATATTGGTGAGCACCCCCGCTACTATGGCAATTATCATTGAAGTTACTACTCTATATATCGTAAACACCCAACCAAACATTCCATAAGTAGCCAAAATTGAATCCACTCCCGTAATAGGAGTCGAAATCAAAAACGAAAGCGTTGCCCCCTTACTTGCACCACTTTTTTTAATGCTAGTGGCCAAAGGAATGACACCACACGAACAGACGGGAAGGGGGATTCCAAAGACTGTAGATTTAATAACTGAGGCAATACTCTCTTTGCCTAAATGTTTTGTTACTAAGGTTTCAGGAACACTTTCATGAAGGATACCGGCAAACACTAATCCAAAGAGAATATAGGGAGCCATAGCGTAAGAGAGTTCCATTAGTGCATTAATAAAAAGTAGTAAGTATTCCATCACAACGATATCCTCATGTTTTTAGTATCAAACAATTATAAATCCTTACACGTGTCTGTTTTGTAAAGCATCATGCTTAAAACACTTTTCTCAGATAAAACACAGCACCCCAATAAGGCCAAAACTAACAATAGCAACACTAATAATAAGAAGCTGAAAACAGGTTACCATCTTATTTACAATAATCTCGCGATCTTCTCGTGAGTTTCGCATCGTTTTAATAATCCACAAAAAAGAGCTCAGCGCACTTAACAGTAGTAAAGACTCAGCACATTGCGTCATATTTTCAGCGTAAGAGGCACCCACAATAGGCATCACAAAGAAGAAAAAAAGCAGTGCATCAACACTATCATACAAAGTGATTGGTTTTGCTGTTGATTTATCTAAAAAACGTAATTTTGTTGTACTTAAAAAAAAGCCTAATATCTTACTACACATTAGCCTTTTAACTGCTCTTCATACTTAAATTCTAAGCCTTTTGAAGTCATTACAAAACCTTTGACCTGAATTTTACCCTCATGAATAGCCTTATGATGGTCACGACAAAGGGGCACTAAGTTGGAGTGATGATCTTGATGAAAGTGTCCAATAAACCCTGCTTGATTTGCTAAAGATTGGTGAGCAATATGATGCACATCTTCTGCGATAGCGCCACAAATAACGCACTTCGTAACATACAAGTCTTTGTTATACTTAGAGGTACGTTTCTTCACTAACAGCTCTAACTCATCAAAATCATTAGAGAGCCGTTTTCGAATTTTGTTAGCCATATCTAAAAACTCACTGTCCATATGAAGTGACTTTGCAAACTCTAGTCCATAAACAGAACTACCACTCCCTGATTGTAAAATACGGTTAAAGATAAGCGAATCTTTTATCTCATCATACTCGACACTCAAATGTAAATCAACTACATTTTTAAGTTTTTTAATCTCATCCATAGTTGCAAGTTGATGCAAATGTGTTGCAAACAAAAACAGTGAACGTAGTTTTGCTAGTTTCATAATAGCCGACGCTACAATAGCTACTCCCGAGAGGGTTTCTGTTCCATGTGAAATTTCATCTCCTAAAACAAGAGAACGTGTTGTCGCACGATTAAAGATGTTTTTTAACTCTAACATCTCAACAGCAAAAGTTGAGAGTCCTTTGGAAAGATTGTCTTTTGAAATAATACGGGTAAAAAGAGACTCAAAGAGTGAAAACTTCATCACCGAAGCTGGTACGAAGAAGCCTGACTGTGCTAACAACACTGAGATACCGATACTTTTCATCAACGAGGATTTACCAGAGCTGTTAATCCCATATAAGAGCACCCCATTAATATCATGCCCATCATGAACACTCACATCTAACATCACCGTCGTAGGATGTGGCAAATCCATATAATCACGGGTTCCCATCACAACATCATTGGGAACATAAATACCTTGACGTTCTTGAACTTCGATTAAAGGGTGGCGTAAACCCATCACCTGCATAAAGTTTTCATCCGCATGAACATCGATAATAGTTGGTCGTGCATAGTTGTTCATCTCAGCTACTTTTGCCGAACTCACAGCAACATCTAAGTCCGCAACATAGTGAATAACACGTTCAAACAAGAGGGTATAACGTCTTTCAAAACTGGTCTGTATCTGCACAAAACGCTCTTTAGCAAGAGAGACTATCTTAGAGCGGTTTCGCATGATTTTATCAGAGAGATTATCGATATAGCTACAGGTTATTTTGACATTGTTAGTAAGCTTTTTAACACTAAACTCACTAAATTGAAGTAGCTCATTTTCAAGGGTCAGTGAAGCGTGTGCAAAGTCAGACTCTATCATCGACCAACGGTTTTTAGAAAGAGATATATAGTAACCTTCTTTCTCTAACAATCCTAAGGTAACATAGTTATTTGCCGAAGAAGCCTTTGCCCGCAAGAGTTCTTCTATCGCTTCAATAATAATCTGAATATGTTGTAACATCTTAGCATTTTCATCTACCAAGGCATCAATAGTGCCATCCACACCCCGCATCAAAAAGTTCTCATCAATGCTTTGCATCGTAAAACGGCGAGAGGTTTCAAGGTCTACACTTGAAGCAATATCTTTAACAAATAGGTCGATTTCATTGTCTGAAAAAGGGGTCTTCGCAATTTTATGTTTTTTGATATAGGCCATTAACTCTTTGACACTAAGAAGCGAGTCATACACATAGTTCATCTCAAACGGATGCAATCGACCCAAATCAATACGGCGAGAAAGCCGTTCTAAGTCATAAATACCACGCATCGTCTCTTCTAAAAAACGACTATGTGAAGCCGTTTTTTCAATCAGGTTATAGCGGCGTATTAGCTCATCTTTTTCCATAATAGGATTTAAAAGACGCTCTTTTAAAAGGCGCTTCCCAATGGCTGTTGCACTTTTATCAATCAACTTAATCAGTGTCTTTTCATCACGATCTTTGGAAACTACACCTAACTGCTCAAGCGCATTATTTCCAAGGTACATAAAACGACGGTTGTCAATAATTTTTGGACGTGAGAGCTTTTGGATGATGTGATAGTCATGTTCAATTACAAAGTGTATCAACACGGCAAGTGCTTCAGAGACAAAAGGAGTACGTTCTAAGTCTAGATGTTCTATCGGTGAGAGCAAAGATTGAAGCTGATATACCGTTTCAAAAAGTTCATTTTGATAGTCAATTTTAGGTCGGGTATTGTTCACACTATAATGATAATGTTCGTTAATTTCTAAATAGCGTAACACCTCTTTTTGAGAGTCTACCCCCTCCATAAAAGAGAGTACCACTTCTGATGTTTTATAGATATTTAAAAGGTTAAACACTTCATCTAAGGCATAGGCAGGATCTTCGCTCGTGGAGTGGGTCTCATAAAGCCATGTTTTCCCCGTTGTAACATCTACTGCGGCATAACCAACCGAGTAGATATCTCTGTTCTTATCAATAAGCAGGGAGACGATATAGTTGTCATCATTATCAATGTTATAATCAAAGTTAGTCCCCGGTGAGATTATTTTTGAAACATGACGGGTAATTTTAGGAGGTGTACCTCTTTGTTTGATAACAATAATGGTATATTTTTGCTCTTGGATTAAACGGTTTAAATAACGTTCAAAAGAGACAGCAGGAACACCTGCTAAAAGAGGGTTTTTTGCGGAGTTTTCTATGATAGATTTGTTTTTCTTAGTGAGTTGAATATTAAGTAGTTCTGCCATCTCTTTGGCTTTACCTACTTGGTCTTCATCATTATTGATTTCATACACTTCAAAGAAGGTACCAATCTCCATAAATACAACCGTATCTCTACCATACTTAGTCTCGAAATGGCGCTGAAGTTCAAAATAGGTTTCAGTTAATAGTTTTTTCTTGTCAGAAAGTATCGCGTCAACGTCAGTAGATAACATGTTTAATATAAGACCTAAAATATTTTTTCTTATTATAACCAATCACGCTTATATAATACGCTTTCGTTATTAGCTGTCTAGGAAACCTATAAGTTGTTGGTAAAAATGGGCAGTTAAAGCACAAACTGAGAAATATTTATAATATTTTGATATACTTCAAACATAATTAAACACGGATTTTTATCACACCAAAAGGATTTTTTATGACACGCCCAACACCTATCGATGAAGAGGTATTTTTTGACGGTCGCTCACTTATTTCAGAGACTGACTTAAAAGGTGTTATTACCTTTGTAAACCGTAAGTTTGTCGAGATGTCTGCCTATCCAAAAGATGAATCAATTGGTCAACCCCACTCTCTTTTACGTCACCCTGATATGCCTAAAGCTGCTTTTGAAGGAATGTGGAAAACCATCCAAGCCGGAAATATCTGGGAAGGCTATGTTAAAAACCTTCGTAAAGATGGTAAGTTCTACTGGGTTATTGTTAATATTGTTCCTAAAAAAGATGACAATGGTGAAGTTATTGGTTATATTGCGTCACGTAAAGTACCTGATAAACATCAAAAAGATGCCATTATTCTTCAATACAGAGAGATGCTTTCTAAAGAGAAGTAAGCTTCTCTTCCTCCCCCTTTTTATCACATAATAATTACTTTTTAACAAAAAACAATACTTTAATTGATTTTAATATAAAAAAACGGAAAAAATACGATATACTAGAACCAACTACTTATAAGGTTCTATTATGCTTGTACCTAAGTTATTACTTTTTATCTCACTAAGCACATTAGCATCAGCACAAACACTTAAAGAGTCTGTACTTGATGTGCTTCAAACCAATCCTAAAGTTCAAGAACGTCTCAAAAACTATAACAGTATTGCCCAAGACGTGACCATTGCCGAGTCAGACTACTATCCAAAACTAGACTTAAATTTAGGGGCTGGACTTGAAAGTTCTGACCGTTATGACAGACCATCACCCACAGCTGACGAGCGTGGTCTTAACTACAGTGTTTACCAAAATTCTCTACGCTACACCCAAAACCTTTTTAAAGGTTTTGAAACCTATCACAGAGTTGAAGAAGAAGAAGCACGTACAGCAGCTGCTGCTTACAGTTATATAGAAACAGCTAATGATAATGCTTTTGAGATGGTTAACACCTACTTACAAATGATGAAAAACGTGGAACTTTTACGTACGGCTCAAGAAAATGTTGATATTAACACCAAGATTTTAGAGAAGGTTCAAAAGCTTTATAACTCAGGATTAACAACCCTCTCTGAAGTTAATAAAATCGAATCATCTCTCTCTCTTGCTAAGTCAAATTATGTGGTTCAAGACAACAGTGTTTTAGATGCTCAGTATAATCTACAACGCGTGTTAGGACACCCTTTACAACCTCAAAAGATGCAACGACCTCAGGTACAAAACAGCATCATTCCAAAAAGCGTTGAAGATGCGGCAACCTTTGCCATGCAAAACAATCCCTCTTTACTTGTGAGTAACTACAACATCAAACTTGCACAAGCCACATGGAAAGAGAAAAAGTCAAATTACTATCCTCATATTGATATTGAGCTCTCACAATCAATGAACAAAAACCTTTCTGCTATAGAAGGAAATGAAGACCGTTTTCGTGCTATGGCCTATCTAAGTTATAACTTCTTTAATGGTTTTTCAGATCAAGCACAAGTTCAAAAAAATGTCTCAAAAATCCACCAAGAGATTGCTTCTAAAAATGACCTACGTCGTCAAGTAGTCCAAGGTTTACAATTATCCTATACCTCTTATCTAAAACTTCAAGAGCAGATGGTACATTTACAAGCTTATAAAACCTACTCTCTAAAAACCTTAACACTCTACGCTAAAGAGTATGATTTAGGAAGACGCTCACTTTTAGACCTTCTATCTGCTCAAAATGATTTTATTGGTTCTAAAGCACAGATTATTACTACTGAGTACTCACTTTTATTTGCAAAGTATCGTATCTTAGATGCTATGGGAATTATGGTGAGTACTATCTTAGATGAAAATGATCTGCTTTACGCACAAGTTAACTTAGGTACCGCACCAACACCACAAGAAGATACACTTCCTATTTACTTAGATAGTGATGAAGATGCCCTCGCGAATGATATGGATGTCTGTGATAATACACAATTGGATGTTCTTTATAACTTCTACGGTTGTGAAGATGACAATAATCAAACCCTTAAAGTCTTGCGTTTTAATGCACTGATTTTTGATGAGCTAGAGATCACAGACGAAGCAAAAATAACTTTAGATAAGGTTGATAATAACATCTCAAGCTTCGGTGCTAAAAACATTCAGATACTCCTTGTTGGCAACAGTGATAGTAGTGTAGAAGATGAAGAAGCCTTAAATCTTTCACAACAACGGGTAACACTGATTAAAAATAGACTATTACAGATGGGATTGTACCACTCACAATTTACAACTGTTATCAAAGGTAAAGGTGCTCCACTCTACTCTGAAGAGAGTAGTGAAGGACGTGATTTAAATAATAGAGTTGACATTATTGTACGTGTTAACAAACCACAAGATTAGGATTTTTTATGTTTATTGAAAGTGCTGCTAACTTACGCATGGATGCGCTCTTAGAGAGCCTTGTTTTATATACAAAACTTTACCATAAACCCTTTAGTGCAGAGGCTCTAACAGCGGGGCTTCCCATCGAACCAGGGCATGAAGCCCCTGAGCTTTTTTCCATTAACAATGCTAAAGGGCTTTTTTCCCGTGCCGCAACACGTGCGGGTCTCAAATCAAGTCTGATAAAACGCCCTTTACAACAGATATCTAAACTCCAACTGCCAATGATTATTTTACTTTCCAATCAAGGTGCTTGTATCTTAGAATCTTTTAATGAAGATAGAAGTGAAGCTAAAATCATCATGCCTTCAGAAGAGGCTGTTGAACAGTGGGTAGATATGGATACCTTGATTGATGAGTATTTAGGCTATGCCTTTATGGTTAAAAAGGCTTTTGAATATACGCAAGAGACTTCACGTACTCTTCACATCAACCAAAAACATTGGTTTTGGAGTACCATTAAACTCTCGGCTTCTACTTATAGAGATGTTTTGTTTGCTTCACTTCTTGTCAATATCTTTGTCTTAGCAACGCCTCTTTTTACTATGAATGTTTATGATAGAGTTATTCCAAACAATGCTATTGAAACCTTATGGATTTTTGCGATAGGAGTTGCTATTGTCTACATCTTAGACACCTCTCTCAAATTTACAAGAACCTACCTTCTTGAGTCTGCTGCAAAAAAGAGTGATGTTATTATGAGTTCTATTATTTTTGAGAAAGTTCTTGATCTTAAAATGTCAAACCACCCCGCTTCGGTTGGTTCATTTGCTAGTAATCTAAAAGATTTTGATGCGATTCGTGGGTTTTTAACCAATGCTACTATGACTGCAATTATTGATCTTCCTTTTGCTGTAATATTCCTTGCTGTGATTTTTTATATTGGTGGTGCCATTGTTCTTATCCCTATGATTACGATGGGTCTTATCTTGCTTTATGCTTTTCTTATTAAAAAACCACTCCAAAAGAGCATCGAAAGTACCCATGAAGCAAGTGCTAAAAAGAGTGGAATTTTAATTGAAACACTTAACAATATCGAGACCCTCAAAACCTTAGGTTCTCTTGGTCGTGTTCAGTGGTTATGGGAAGAGTCTACTGGAGAAATTGCATCCAAAAGTCTTAACTCACGTATGCTTTCAGCATCTATTCCTACCATTACACAGCTTCTTATTCAACTTAACACTGTTATGATGATTGTTTTTGGTGTTTATCTTATCCAAGAGTTTGAACTCTCTATGGGTGGACTTATTGCTATTGTTATATTAACCTCGCGTACTCTGGCACCTATGGGACAAGCCGCAGCCTTAATGACAAACTATGAAGATACTAAAACCTCTTATGAGACCTTAAATGAAATCATCTCTCAAGAGAGTGAACGTCCTCATGGTAAGAAGTTTGTATCACGTCCTGACTTTCAAGGTAAAATCGAATTTATTGATGTCACATTCACCTATCCCGGTAGTGAAATGCCAGCTATTAAAAATGTTAGTTTTGTCCTCAATCCAGGTGAAAATGTTGCGGTTATTGGTCGTATAGGCTCGGGTAAAAGTAGTATTGCTAAACTAATTTTAGGACTGTATGAACCAGATTCTGGTTCTATCTTAGTTGATGACATCGACATTAACCAAATTGATCCGGCTGATCTTCGTAAAAATATCGCTTACGTTTCTCAAGATATCAACCTCTTTAGGGGGACTGCAAGGGAAAATATTCTTTATCGTGCATCCCATGCCACCGATACACAACTCATCCGAGCTGCTAAAATATCTGGTGCTGAAAATTTTATCAAACGCCATCCTAAAGGTTACGATATGCCAATTGGAGAGCGAGGGCAAGGACTTTCAGGTGGACAACGTCAAAGTATCGGAATTGCAAGAGCCTTTTTGTTTGAGACTCCCATTATGCTTCTTGATGAGCCAAGCAACGCAATGGATCAGATTACAGAAAATGCCTTAATGGACAACATCTATGACAATGTTGATCGCTGCACAAGTCTGATAGTAACCCAGAAAATGACCCTACTTAAAATTGTAGATAGAGTCCTTGTGATGCATGAGGGTAATCTTCATCTTGATGGACCACGCGATAAAGTTTTAGAAACTCTAAAAGGAGGCGATAATGGCTAAAAATGATTATGAATTCAAAGAAAATGATTATGATTTTATGCAGAGCTTGAGTGCTGCGGTACTTGAAAAAACACCTAGACATATTTCCCGTGTCCTTCTTATCTGGTTGATTACCGTATTTGTACTTATCATATGGGCCTCTTTTGCAGAAGTTGATGAAATTACCCGTGGTAGTGGAGACGTTATCCCTTCAGGAGAGAACCAAGTGATACAAAACCTTGAAGGGGGTATTGTAAATGATATTCTTGTCACGGAAGGGGATAAGGTCACTGCCAACCAAATATTAATCAAAATCACCAATGCAAAATCTACCTCCTCATTTGCCTCAAATGAGATTAAAATTGATGAGTTAGAAGCAAGAAGTTTGCGTCTGCGTGCAGAGTCAAAAGACATTCCTTTTGTAATGCCTAAAACAGACAACCCTACTTTTAAACAGTTTATTACCCTTGAGTATGGTCTTTACCTTACCAATAAAACAGAGTTTAATGCACTTGATGCAGCTACTGCCCAACAAATTGAGCAAAAGAAGCAAGAGTATCGTGAAACACAAAGACGTATTACCCACTTGGCACAATCACTTGCCTTAGTAAATCAAGAAGTTAAGATGACCGAACCCATGGTCAAAGAAGGAATTAAATCACGTGTTGACTTTTTAAAACTCCAACGTGAATCTAATGATATCGAACAAAAACTTGACTCAGCAAAACTAACCTTGCCTTCATTGCAGTACCAAATTTCTGAACATCGCCATAAACGTATTGAGCAAAAACTCACCTTTCAAAACAAAGCCAAAAAAGAACGTAATGAAGTTCGAGCAGAGATCAAACGTATTCGTTCTGATAAAACAGCCCTTAGTGACCAAGTCAATCGTACCGACGTACGCTCTCCTGTTGATGGGATTGTTCAAAAACTTTATGTCCATACTAAGGGCGGTGTTATTCGTCCAGGTGACGATATTGTCGAAATTGTACCTACAGATGACAACTTACTACTCGCGGTTAAAATCAAACCTTCCGATATCGCTTTTATCCATCCAGGTGCAGAGGCTATGGTGAAATTTTCTGCTTATGATTTTGCAATTCATGGAGGATTAAAAGGGAAAATTATTCGTATTAGTCCTGATACAGTTACGGATGACAAAGATAATACCTACTATCTTATCTATATCAAAACTAATAAATCCTATCTTGGATCAGAAGATCATCCTTTAGAAATTATTCCAGGGATGATGGTTGATGTGGATATCGTGACGGGTAAAAAAACGGTGATGCAGTATATACTTAAACCTATTTTAAAATCTAAGCAGTACGTGTTTTCGGAGCGATAGATGAATATTGGACTCTTTAGCAGTGACATCACTATTATCAGCGAGTGGCAAGAGCGTATGGCAGATACTCAGACTACTGTTATTACATCACTTAAAGAACTATTAGAAAATAACTATGACCTGATTATTGCTGATTTTGACACCGTTTCAAATGACATCAATACTCTTTTTATACAAGCAAAGACTCCTGCACATCTCGTTGTTTTTGAAAAAGCACCTGCTAATGCAACCGGGAAAATGCTCATTCAAAATGGTGTGATGGCCTATGGTAATACTCGTATGTTACGACTACATTTAGACCAACTTATTAAAGCCGTTTTAAGTGATAAAATATGGGTTTATCCTGAACTTTTAAAATCAATTATACATATTATCAATGCGCAAGATGAACTTGATAAAACCTTAATGCAACGCCTTTCAACCCAAGAAAAAGAGGTCTCAAAGTGGGTACTTCAAGGCTTGAGTAATGATGCTATTGCAAGTAAACTTGATATTACAACGCGTACCGTAAAAGCCCATCTAAGTGCTATCTTTTCAAAACTCCATGTTAATGACCGACTGGCTCTTGTCCTTCTTTTAAAATCTTAAACACCTTAGAAAACTTCCTATAATTTACAACTTGTACTCAGGTACAATAGCCATCCTTTTAAATTTAGCCTAATATTAGACATACTCAATAAAGGAATGGTTATGGCAACAATCATTGGATATGTAAGCGAAGCAGACGGAAATTTTATAGCACGTGCAACTGATGGCACTATGCGTGACTTAACAACAGGTATGCCCATTTATGAAGGTGAAAGTGTTGTAGGTGATGATACCAATACACGGGCTTCAAGCCTTATTGTTTCAATGCATGGTGATTTCAACATTCTAATTGAAGGAAATGATGAACAGCTTTTTGATCAGATGTTGCTACCCCAAGAGATGGACGATTCTGAAACTATTATAGAACCTGAAAGTATTGCTCAAATGCTCCAAGAGTATGGAGATATTGATGAAATTGATACAGCAGCAGGTGAAGAAGATATACCTGTTGAGAGTGACGTTTCTGTTGGAGAGTTCGCGCAAGCCAATGAAAATCTAATTGATATCAGTGCTGGACTCAGACAAAATGAGTCTCATACTTCTACTGTTGTACGTAACTTTAATACTGATGAAGAACAAGAAAAAAATGATTTCACCAATCAAGATCGTCTTTCTACACTTAGTACTGCTACAAATACCACTAACCATGATATATCCAATGTTAATATCAACTACACTCCTACTGCTGTTGAAGATAGTGCTACTCTAAGTGAAAATGGTAGTATCGCTATAAATCTCGTTGCCAATGACCTCGATGGGAATGCAGAAGACCATGCCGGAACTTTTATACTCAAAGAAGTTTCAATCAGTTCGATTTCAGATACAAGTGTTAATGACGCTATCCACCTTGAAGACATTGCCGTTTCTATTGTAGAAAACCAACTTCACTTTAATACCCACGATGCCTTTGACTTTTTGAACAGTGGTGAAAATGCTACGGTTGTTTTAAACTATACTATGGAAGACACCCGTGGTGCGACATCAACATCAAGTGTTACTATCAATATTGTTGGTAGTAATGATGCACCAATTCTTCATCTTGCCAATGAAGAGAGCGACTTTAATAGCCATTATGACAATACCCAAGATAGCGTGGCTATCACCTCTAGTGAAGTTATTATTAGTGATGTTGATGATGCTAATATGCAAGAGGCTCATGTAACACTTAGTAATGCTAAAGAGGGTGATATTTTAAGTATAGTAGGTGACTTACCCGAGGGAATTCATGCTAACATCAGTTCAGATAATGGTACTATTGTTGTGACCTTAAGTGGTGAAGCAAGTCGCGCAGACTATGCTGATGCCTTAGAACAGATACATTTTTCTAACACCACAACCAATCCCGATGTTCAAACAAGAGTCTTCGAAATCAGTGTCAATGATGGAGGTCTTGAATCAAATGTCACTACCGCAACACTAACATTTTCAGACTCTATTGCTGCCGATGCGCCTACCATTGACAACCTACTAACAGATTCAGGACGTGATGCCAATGATCTTATTACCAATGATGCTACTTCAAGTATCAGTGGTCATGGTCAAGCTGGGGAGACCTTACACCTTTATGATGAGGACAACAACTTAATTGGGGAAACACTCATTGATGATAATGGCCAATGGGAGCTCTCAACCACCCTACTTCAAGATGGTATGCACCAACTCCATGCAATATCAACCGATGCCCATGGAAACAGTTCTGATTCTTCTCAGACATTTAGTTATGAAGTCGATACCCAAAACAGTATCACTCTTGAACCTCTTGTCAGTAGTGAAGGTTCAGATGAAGCGATACTCACTGGAAATAGTGATCCTTACTCCAATATGACACTCATTATTACGGATGAAAATGGTATTTCCAGAAGCCTTGACACCCAAGCTGATACAAACGGTGATTTTAGTGTTACCTTTAATGTTGATGGGTTAAAAGAAGGAACAATAACACTCAATGCTAGTGCCACTGATATTGCTGGGAACACAGTAACTCAAGAAGTTTCAGATACTTTAGACAACTTTGTTAACACAATGGTTTTAAACCCTCTTATTAGTGATGAGCCCAATGATGAAGCAACAGCATCAGGAACTACTGAACCCTTTGCCGATGTTAATGTCACCTTACATGATGCTAATGGTGTTGAAACAACACTCCACACTATTGCAGATGAAAATGGAGATTTTAGTGTCACTTTTGATACCGATGGTTTTGCAGATGGAGCCGTAACTCTTAGTGCCATATCAACAGATAGTGCTACCAATGAAAACAGTGCTAGTATCAATGAAACATTAAACACCTTTCAAGACAGTCTCACTATTGATGCTCTTGTCTCTGATGAAGTATATGACAGTGCTAGTGTCACGGGAAATACCGAACCTGATGCTAGTGTGACATTGACGTTAACCGATAGTGAAGGAACAAGTCGTGAAGTCACCGTTACTGCAGATGCCAATGGAGACTACACGGCAAGGTTTGATACCCAAGGTCTTTCTGATGGTAACTATACAGTTAATGCAACCTCAATAGATGGTATTAATGGCAATATCGAAACCCAAGAGATTACAGGGAATAATCTTAACACCTTCCAAGATAGCTTAACTATTGAGCCTCTTATCTCTGATGAAGCTAATGACACTGCAACAGTTTCAGGGAACACAGAACCTGATGCTAGTGTTACATTAACCTTAACCGATAGTGAAGGTGTCCAAAGAGAAGTAACTGTTACGGCTGACGCAAATGGCGATTATACGGCTACTTTTGATACAAATGG
>Ga0256826_1000016_pt1 | contig 73850 bp, 63 predicted proteins | sample CV79metaG_FD_185975 | JGI IMG/M metagenome (GOLD analysis project Ga0256826, IMG submission 185975) | Hydrothermal vent microbial communities from East Pacific Rise, Pacific Ocean - CV79 | ecosystem: Environmental > Aquatic > Marine > Hydrothermal vents | place: Pacific Ocean: East Pacific Rise...
TTGATTCTCACGCCCCATCCTCGCAGCTTTTTCAACAAAGCCTTTTATTTCCTCTAAGCTTCCTTTTTTTACACACATTCGCATCCATGATTGAAACAAAAGGAAGTAATCTTTCATTTGATCACCAGCATCAATAAACGAATAGGCTTTTTGCAAATCACCATTGGATATTTTTACACTACTTGCAATCTGATCTGGGGTATGAGAAGGGAATTTTTGTTGTAAATGATTTTCCATATCCTGATTGCTAATTTTAGGGATTGGAATAATCTGAAAACGTGACTGAATTGTTGTCAATAATTGATCTTTTTCATCTGACACCATTAAAATTAATGTTCTTGCTGGAGGTTCTTCAAAAAATTTCAACAACAGATTAGCCGATTGGATATTCATTTTTTCCGGTTGCCAAATAATTAATACTTTATATTGTGCTTCAACAGGTTTATAACTTAAATCCTTCACAATTCTGCGAGCTTCGTTTACGTTTATATTCCCTTGCTTATCACCTATTTCAATCTTTTTATACCAGGACTGTAAATCTGGATAATATTGACAATTTTTTAAATATTCCAACCACTTTCTATAAAACATGGTGCTAATGAGGTCCGATGCCTTAGCATTTTTAGATACTTGATCCGATTTCTCTATTCCTCCATTTTTATCACCCGATACGGTACTTGAATTTTTTCCTGCTTTATTTACCGGAAAAGAGAAAAATAAATCGGGATGACTCATTGCTTGATATTTCACACAAGAGGAACACACACCGCAGGAATCTGTCTCGCTACGATTAGGGCAGTTTATATATTGAGCGTAGGCCACAGCTAGAGCCATCTTTCCATTTACTCCTTTCCCAAGAAATAATTGTGCATGGCTTATTCTGCCATTTTTTACTGTTCTTAATAAGCGTTCTTTAATAGCCTGCTGACCAATGATATCTTTAAATTGCATTTTCTTTCTTTATGCTACAAAAATAAAATAAAAAAGGTCTTACCAAACGGCAAGACCTATATATATAAATTGTTTTTGGGTTTATTTTTTAAACTTGAAAAATACCAAAGTTAATGCGAACAATCCAATAAGAGCAAAAGCCCAGTTTGAAAGAGGAACTGATGGAGGAGCAGGAACCACGCCTAATACCAAGTTTCCACCTAATGTGATATCGTAAGAACCTGTTGCACCACCACTAAAAGGAGCCATCACTAAATAATACTGTGTATTGGCATCAATCATATAAGCATCAGCAGGAGCAAATGCTGGCATATATCCAGGTCCATCGTCATCATCAATAGCTTTAATGTTTAAATCAGTATTTGCAGGATCAAAAGGTTCACAATATACTGTGAAATGAAAATCACTAGATCCTCCTGTGCTGGTTGATGATATATCTAAAGCTTCACCAGTAGTAGAATAAAATGGGTAAACATTATAATACTTAAGACCCGATAAGCTTGATGATTTAGCACAACCTGCGTCATAACCATTCCCAAATCTTCTCTCAAATTCAGGAGAAGTATTGTCAACAAACCCGCTTACAGCATCAGCTCTTTGTTGAACTGAATATTCGCTCTTATCAGCAGATTTTTCTTCGTTTATAGCCTGAACGCTAAAGCTAAAAGCTAAGGCTAATGCAAGTAAAATGTAAAATTTTCTCATAATAATATAATTGTTTTGATTAGTAATTCAAACATAACAATCTATAAAATTATTTCCTGGTAATGGTTTAATAACTGTTCAGAAAGGATTTTGTGTGAGGCTAAAATAGCACTTTTTATTACAAAGTCCTTAAAAATAACATTTTTTTTAGCAGCAAGCCCAAAACAACACCAAATCCAATAACTATGTTGTTGATAAATTAAATCATAATGAATGAATCGTTCTGCTTACAATTTTAGGTGAGATTCTCATCTTATTTCTAGTAAAATGAATTAAAATCTGTCATTTTGCAGAACACTATATTGAATATTGACCATAGTGCCGTAATTATTGGAAGCCCAAAAAGGTTTATAAAGAATTGTAAAGATTGGTAAACCTTTCACAAGATTTTTTTACGACTTTCAAGAAATTGATGACTCAATATAGATATTATAATTGATGACTTTGTGAAGAAAAATAATTTGTAATTTTGCTGGCGATTTTTAATAGTCACCATTTTTTTTTGCCCTAAAACACAAATAGATGAAAAACAAAAGTTTAATTTCAATTAATGACTACAGCAAAGAAGAACAAATCCAGATTCTTGACCTAGCTGAAGAGTTCGAGAAAAATCCTCGTCAAAAAATTCTTGAGAACTATGTGATTGCTACCCTTTTCTTTGAACCTTCAACACGAACCAGGTTGAGCTTTGAGAGTGCTATTTCACAATTAGGAGGAAAAATAATAGGATTTACGGATGCTGCTAGTTCAAGCGTTTCAAAAGGAGAAACCCTGATGGATACCATTAAAACAGTAGCTAATTATTCTGATCTTATAGTGATGCGTCACCCCTTAGATGGCAGCTCCAGATGGGCAAGTGAGGTAGCAGGAGTCCCAATAATTAATGCCGGAGATGGAGCCAATCAACACCCAACACAGTGTTTATTGGATATGTATTCTATTAGAAAAACTCAAGGTAGCTTGGATAATATCCATATTGCTTTTGTGGGTGATTTAAAATATGGGAGAACTGTACATTCATTAACTATTGCATTATCACAATTTAATACAACTTTTCATTTAGTATCTCCACCTGAATTAAAACTTCCAAGTGCAGTGAAAAAATATATAAAAGATGCTGGTCTCAATTACCATCAATACACTGACTTGAACAATGTAATGGACAAGGTAGATGTATTGTATATGACGCGAATCCAAAAAGAACGCTTTGCTGACCCAATGGAATATGAAAAAGTAAAGAACTCATATATTTTAAAAAATAATATGCTCGAAAACTCCAAAGAAAATATGAGAGTATTGCATCCTCTACCTCGCGTAAACGAAATAGAAGAAGCCGTGGATTCTAACCCAAAAGCTTATTATTTTCAACAAGCTTTAAACGGCGTATACGTGAGAGAAGCGTTATTAGCACGTACTTTAGGGCTGAAGTAGAAAATAAAAAGTTAATAGTAGAAAAAAACATAAGATGGAGAATAAAAGAACAGAATTAAAAGTATCGGCTTTAGAAAATGGAACCGTGATAGATCATATCCCTGCAGCCAGCTTGTTTCATGCCATTAGAATATTGAAACTTGACAAAGTAGACAATCAAGTTTATTTTGGAACAAATTTAAGTAGTGAAAAATATGGAACCAAAGGACTTATAAAAGTCCGTGATAGGTTTTTTGCAACTGACGAAATAAACAAAATTGCTCTGGTAGCTCCCACAGCAACCTTTATTGTAATTAAAGATTATGAAGTTGTAAGCAAACACAAAATAAAAACACCAGAAATTGTTGAGAATTTTGTGAAATGTTTTAACCCCAAATGCATCACTAATCATCAAGCAGTACCTACAAAATTCAAAGTAATTACGGATAAAGGAGAACTAAAATTGCGTTGCCATTACTGTGAAAAAACTACGACTAAAGACACTATGGAGTTTAAGTAATTGCTTCCCAATACATAATCAAATCCCATATTAGTTTTTAATTTATTATTACTTACTTTGTGATTATTCCTGAGTTTTTTGATAGCATCTTTAATTGTATAAATTATTTTTACTTTAATTTAACAACGATGATTAATCATTTCCAAATTTTCCCTACATTTGGCACTCTTTTTTACGAACTTAACTTAAACTAATAATTATGAAAAAAAAATTACAATTAATCGGTGTCCTTTTATTGTTAATTATGTTTGGTCTTTCAAATGTTGTAACAGCTCAAAATTTGGCCCTAAATAATGGATTTGAAAACTGGACAGCAAACGGTGCTTCCGGTCCTGCAGATGATTGGACCTTATCTGGCTCAAGTATGACTGGGGCTCAAGAGGCAGTAACTGTTCGTACAGGTAACTTTAGCACAAATATCACTTGGACAACAACATCAACTAGATATTTACAACAATTTGTAGCTGTAACAGGAGGAACTGATTATAATTTTTCATTTTGGGCATTAGATAATGACCCTAACGGAAAAGCAAGAATAGCCCTAAGATGGTATGATGCTGGAGGCAGTTTTGTATCAGGATATTATGGAGATTACACTTCAGATTCACCAAGTTGGCAAGAACTTACAAGTGGTATGCAAACTGCACCAGCTACTGCAACAGAAGCTCATTTAGAAATTAGAGTTTATGATGTTAGTTGGTCTGGTACTGCAACTGTTTATGTTGACGATGTTGAATTTGTTGCAGCTGCTGCAGGTGGTGTGGAAGCCCCAGCATTTAACCCAGTAGCAGGAACCTATTTTAGTGCACAGGATGTAACAATTACAAGTGCTACAGCAGGTGCTGACATTTATTATACAATTGATGGAACAGATCCAGATAATACTTCTACTTTATATGCTGCTCCTGTTCATATTGCAGCAACTACCACATTGAAAGCTATAGCTATTAAAGCTGGTATGACAGATAGCTCTATCACTTCAGGAACATATAATATAACAACTCCAGTTGCTATAGCAGATTTAGCAACTTTAAGAACACAGGCTCAAGATGGAACTATTTATCAATTAAATAGCGAAGCTCTTCTTACTTACCAACAAAGCTACCGTCATCAAAAATATATTCAAGATGGAACAGCTGGAATTCTAATTGACGATTCTCCAGGCAAAATGAGCACAATCTATAGTGTTGGTGATGGAATAACCGGTATTATTGGAACACTGGGTTCTTATAAAGGCATGTTACAATTCAAGCCATCTACAGATGCCGGAGCAGCTACATCAACAGGAAACACAATTACTCCTGTTTTGATAAGTGCTACAGAATTTGTAACAAATTTCGAAAACTATGAAGCCCAATTAGTAAGAGTTGACAACCTTACATTTGCCGATGCTGGTGCTACTTTTGCTAATGGTAATGTTTACGCAACAACCGATCCAAGTGCCAATGCATTAGACTTCCGTACTAGTTTCTACAGTGTGGATTATATTGGAACTACTATACCTACAGGCGGTCGAGATATCATTGGTATAGCAAACGATAGAAATAACCCTTATTTAACTGCTAGAAATGCTGCAGATATCTTAAACCATGCACCAGTAATTCCATTGGGTTCTACAGGAATAATGATTGCCGGACTATTAATGGCTATTGTAATTCTTGTTAGAAAAGGTAGATTCTTCTAAAGAAACTGAATAAATAATAACTATTAAAGCCTCCTTTTTAGGGGGCTTTTTTTATATACAAAATATTGATGACAAAAAGCTGTAGAGGAGAGCTCTATCAATAGAAACAAAAATGTAATGAGTGCTTCAAATAACCTCCAGTTGATAACTATAAAAAACCATTGTCCTGCAACATGTCTTACATCAGCCCAATTGGGAATTCTATTTTTTAATATATAATCTTGTAATTCCCAAAAAAGAGAACTGTGCTCGGACTCTCTCTTTTATTTACTGATAGATTACTCAGCTTAAAAAACTGTTTGCAATAAACTTGTTACACAGTTTTGTATACCACGCTTTAGGGGTAGTAATGAAAAAACCCCGGAGCAGGTTCCGAGGTTTTATAGTGTTGTAAAGATAAATATCTATTTACCGCATAGTATAATACAGGTATACTCGCTATCAATATTACTTAATAATCAAGTCTACTCTTCTATTAATTCTTTTAATATTTTCTGCCAAAGGATCATCCAAACCATTATTTATAACACTTAATCTATCAGCAGATATTTTAAATTCTTCCACCAACATATTATAAACAGCTTCTGCTCTTTTTTGGCTTAATTGCATATTATATTCCGGGCTTCCTACATTACTGGAGTTACCAACAATATCACAATTTAAGTTCTTATTCTTTTTTAACACTTTAGCAATAACGGCTATTTCTCTTTGCATGGTAGGTGTAACATAGGTTGAATTAAAAGCAAAGTATACACTATTCAAATCAATTCCACCAACTCCTCCACGACTGCCAATATAGCCACCTTGTCCTGATGCTTTACCATCATTAAGTTGTTCTTTTATTGCGTTTGTTCTAGCTTCTAATTCCTCTTGGAGAATATCGAGTTGCTCTTGATTATTAGCAACAATTACACTTTGTTTAGCCAAATCTTCTTTAATTGGTTTTATCTCTGCACCAACTTTTTCATTGATGTCTTTATCAATCTTAGAAGCTAAATCAGCTTCTAAATCGTCTTTAACTGCATCGGCAGTAATTTTTTGAGGAGTAAGCCCTGGACGACCTAAGTTGAAAAGCAAACCAAGAGATGAGAATGTATAATGACTTGCATTATCTGTAATTCCTCCATCCAACTCATCAGTTTGAACAAAACGATATCCAAACTCAGCATTTAAATTTACGATATCACTTTTGCCAAGTTTATAGGTAACTCCCACTCCTATAGGAACAGCCATACCGGCAGCCATAGCTTCTTGAACACCTGTATTTGAATATCCTTTACCAGTAACAAACTTACCATCTTTATCTGTAATTTTAGTTCGGAACATAGTATACGCTCCACCCCCAAAAACATACAATTCTCTTAAATGTTTAGGAGATTTCGAATATAAAAAGTCGTTCATATTCAATTTCATCACTAAAGCAATTTCCATGAAATCTACATTTGCAAAAAGCTCATTAGAATAAAAGCTTCCATCAGGATTCTCTTTTACAAACATTCCATCCGACTTTAAATTGCCATAAAGATAATCCGCACGAATAGCTACTTTACTATTAAGCTGCTTACCCAATGAAGCCCCAGCTCCCCAGCTGAAAGGATTATTCTTTAAAGGTGATAAGAAAAATGTGGCCCCTCCTTTAATTCCAAAAAACCAATTCTTGGTAATCCCATTAGGATTGGTCCCTTTTTTATCCACTTTAGCCTCTATTTTTTTCTTCTCGTCCTTTGCCTTTTTCTTCTCGTCTTTCTTAAGTTGCTTTTCGCTTTTTTGTTCTTTAATTGTGTCTGTCTGAGCATATGAAGAATTAACTACGCCCCCCGATAGTATTAATGTTACAATAAAGAATAAACTAATAGCTAGTTTTTTCATAGGTAATAGGTATTTATTAAATACATTTATTTTTCACAGGATAAATTTAGATAAAATTAAAGCCATAAAATCCTATGATTCACAAAATAACAAACATTGATTTGTTAATAAGGTATACAAAATAATTACTAAAATATTTTTAATAAATCTTTTAGGCAATGAACATGCCAAGTTGGTATACAATTAAGTTTCTGACGGTGAAAATCAACGAATACTTGATCCATTCCAAATTTTTGGGCTCCAATAATATCAACTTCTTGATCGTCGCCAATCATCACAGAATCAACCTGTTTCGCTTTTGCTTGGTGTAGGGAAAACTCAAATACTTTTGAATTAGGTTTTTGCACTCCTACCATCTCCGAAGTAATTATTTGTTCAAAATAGATATCCAAATTTGAGTTTTTCAATTTAGTAAATTGTACTTCACTAAATCCATTTGTGATTATATGCAAATGGTATCTTTTACTTAAAATATCTAATACATCAATTGTATCAGGAAATAATTTTGTCTTAGTTGGACTAATTGTAACATAATCCTTGGCAATATTAACAGAAAGATTCTCATCTGATATGCTGAATTTTTTAAGTGTACCACGAAATCTCTCCACACTTAAATACTCTTTATTTATCTCTCCCAATTTATACAAATCCCACAATTTATGGTTATAATCTTTATAAAACATCAAAAAATCATCAAAAGATGGAACTCCTCGCTCCTTTAATTTTCTTTCATCAAATATCTCTTGAAGAGTGACTAATGAGTTTGCTTCAAAATCCCATAATGTGCGGTCTAAATCGAAAAATAAATGCTTGTATTCTTTCATAAATATGCAAAGTTTTCACAAAAATACATATTATATAATATCAATAGCTATTTACTCATTCTATTGGTATAAATTGGACAATATTACGGAAGTGATTTTTCAACTTTTTAACTATTATGTTTTAAGTTTCCATTCTCTCTCCATAAACTTTTATTAACTTAGCCGCTGAAGATAAAACAACAAAATTTTAAAATAATGAGTAAAGACATTAGTAATCTGGAACCCAAAGTAGTGTGGAAACATTTTTATAGTTTAACACAAGTTCCAAGACCATCGAAGCACGAAGATGCTATCCAAGAATTTATGATGAAGTTTGGCCAAGATTTAGGACTTGAAACCATAAAAGATGAAATTGGGAACATCATCATTAAAAAACCTGCCACTGCTGGTATGGAGAACAGAAAAGGAGTTGTGATGCAAGGCCACCTTGATATGGTTCCTCAAAAAAACTCTGACAAAAAACATGATTTTGTAACAGACCCAATTGAAGCATATGTTGATGGCGATTGGGTAACTGCAAATGGAACTACATTAGGTGCAGATAACGGAATGGGAGTGGCTGCAGCAATGGCTGTTCTTGAATCAACGGACATAGCTCACGGCCCAATAGAAGCTTTGTTTACTGCTGATGAAGAAACTGGTATGACAGGTGCTTTTGGTTTGAAAAACGATGTGCTGGATGGCGATATTTTATTAAATATGGATTCCGAAGATGAAGGAGAATTATATATTGGTTGTGCTGGAGGAATAGATGCTACATCTATATTTGAATATAAAGAAGCACAAGTAGAATCCGGAATGATTGCATATAAGCTTATAGTAAAAGGCTTAAAAGGAGGTCACTCCGGAATGGATATTCCATTAGGAAGAGGAAATTCAAATAAAATCATGTTCCGTTTCTTAAAAAAAGTAAGTAAGGACTTGGAAATAAGAATTTCGAAAATTATTGGTGGAAGTCTTAGAAATGCAATCCCAAGAGAATCGTTTGTTACCATTGTTTTACCTGAGAATAATGCTTCTGCTCTTGAAAACGAACTTGAGCATTTTGAAGATATTATTGCGAAAGAACTTTCATCTGTAGAGCCTGATTTTTCATTTACTTGTAAAGAAACTACTTTACCCGACTCTGTAATTGATGAGAAAACTCAAGTTAATTTAATTCATGCTATTTATGGCTGCCCTAATGGTGTAATCAGAATGAGTAATGATATGGAAGGCTTAGTAGAAACTAGTCTTAACCTTGCCATTATCAAAAGTGGAGATTTCCAAATTGAGGTGCAATCCTTATTACGTAGCTCTGTAGAAACTGCTAAAGAAGATTTAGCCGAAATGGTTGAAAGTGTTTTTACTTTAGCTGGAGCTAAAACAACTTTTAATGGCGCTTATCCTGGTTGGAAACCTAATCCAAATTCAGAGATTTTAGAAACCATGAAAGAAGTTTATAATAACAAATTTGGTAAAATCCCTGAATTAAAAGCTATTCATGCAGGCTTGGAATGTGGTTTACTTGGAGCTGTTTATCCATCTTGGGATATGATCTCTTTTGGACCCACAATTAGAAGCCCACACTCACCAGATGAAAAAGTAAAAATTGCCACTGTGAGTAAATTCTGGGATTTCTTGGTTGAAACATTAAAAAATATTCCAACAAAATAGGAATTTGAGAATACTAATAATTTAAACTCAAGAGTTTGTATATTAACACTTTACAAACTCTTTTTATTTTTAGACATTGTAAACAATAAACTAACAAATGCAATTTTTATTTGTTTACAAAAAAGTATTGCTAATTATTTGCATTTATTAAAAAAGGGCGTATTTTTGCAGTCCCAAAAAAATGAAGAAAAATGAGTAAAAGAACATTTCAGCCATCAGTACGTAAGAGAAAAAACAAGCACGGTTTTAAAGCCAGAATGGCTAGCAAAAACGGAAGAAAAGTTTTAGCTCGCAGAAGAGCAAAAGGAAGACATAAGCTAACTGTTTCTGACGAATTCACAAACAGAAAGTAAATTGATATAGGTGCTCTGGTGATCCTTTTTGGATGATCGTACCAAAACCCGCTCGGACTTAATCCGGTCGGGTTTTATAGTTTATACATACCAATCGCTATGATACTGGATAATTATAAAAATTCTGTAGACTTTTTTACTAAAAAAGAGTTTGGTGAAAAGGAAACTGAAAACTCCTTAATACTAGCTGCATACGAATTAAAAACACCTGACAATGCAGGATCAATCATCCGTCTTGCCGGAAATTTAGGAGTTAATAAAGTATATTTTATACATGAAAATTACGAAATGAGACCTAGGAAGATGACTCGAGTAGCACATTCGAGCATTGGACATGTTGATTTCCAAATCGTTAAAGAGAAAGAGTTTTGGTCTTTAGTAGACAATAGCTATCAATTTGTTGCACTAGAAACTACTGAACATAGTCAAAATATCTATCATTATAAATTTCCGGAAAAATGTGTGCTGATATGTGGCAATGAACGCTTTGGAATCAGCAATGAAGTGCTTCACAAATGTCATGCAAGCGTGTTCATCCCAAATCCAGGAAAAACAAGGTCGATGAATGTTTCACATGCGCTTACAATAGCTGCCTTTGAATGGGCTAAACAATTATGCCCCAATCAAATGAACATTAAATAGCCAAATCTACTAAGCACTATTGCGGTTTTTTCTTCTTAGTTCTTCCTGCTTTTTTTAAGGCTTCCGCAACTATCCACTCCAACTGCCCATTTGTACTACGAAATTCGTCTGCAGCCCATTTTTCAACCGCAGCCATCATTTCCTCATTCAACCTGAGTGCAAAGGGTTTCTTTTTAGACATTATTATTAATTCTTTTTGAAAGCAAAATTAGCATAAAAGCATTATTGATTTAAAGTTCCTGTATTAACAATTGGCGAAGCATCTTTATCAGAACAAAGAACTACTAATAAATTACTCACCATAGCCGCTTTTTTCTCTTCATCCATATCTATTATCTCCTGTTCTTTTAATTGGTTTAAAGCCATTTGAACCATACTAACAGCTCCCTCAACAATTTTAAACCTTGCTGATACAATTGCTGTAGCTTGTTGCCTTTTTAACATAGCTTGTGCTATTTCTTGAGCATAAGCCAAATGGGATATCCGTGCTTCCATTACTTCTATACCAGCTATATCAAGTCGATCTTTTAAAGCATTTTCGAGCATTTCATTAACAGTCTCTCCTCCTGATCGTAGGGTAATCTCTGCTTTTTCATCCTCAAAATTGTCATAGGGATAATCTCCTGCCAGTTTTCTAATAGCAGCTTCACTTTGTATCTCAACAAAACTCACGTAGTCATCAACATCAAAAGCAGCTTTGAAAGTATCCTTAACCCGCCAAACTAATACTATCCCAATCATGATTGGATTGCCCACATGATCATTCACTTTAATGGGGTCGCTATCAATGTTTCTTGCTCTTAATGATATTTTCCTTTTTGTAAGTAATGGATTTGCCCAAAAGAAACCATTCTGCAAAACTGTCCCTTTATATGCGCCAAATAGCGTTAATACCATGCTCTCATTTGGATTTACTACAAATACACCCATTAGCATAAAAACCCCAACAATAATAATAAATAATAAAGCAAGCATTTTAGTCATAACTATCACTGGTATAGGTACCAATATCATTGCCAAAGCAATTAGAATCATTAAATATCCATTCATTGGTTTAAAATTCTTTTCCTCTTTCATAATTTATATATTAAATTTATAATGATATTATTTTGATATCACAATGATACAACTATTTTTTTAACTATGTCAAGTAAAAACGAATAAATCGTTTGCAACTAGCAAATAATATATTATACCATTACAATCTTCATTACTTTAGCAAAAAAAACAACAATATGAATTTATTGCTTCATTTAATACTTGAATTAGCCTCTTTATTCGCTTTATTTTGGATATTTAGAACCAGACAAATATTCCCCGCTTTTGTTAGTGCAGCCATGATAATTAGTATAATCTTAGTGCTCTATCCAAGCATACAAAATTATTTTGACGGACTTTATATATACATGACAGCTTGTCTGTTAGCATTTATGTATGGTGTTTACAAATTAAGAAACGGGAATCTACCTGCACTCATTATAATGGGGAGTTCAGCCAGCATATTATTATATTGGCTTTGGGTGATTAATCATTGGCATGGCAATACGCTTATTTTTCCAGCAATAACACTAATTATTGGAGGAGTAGCCATTCTTAGCAGAGCAAGAGTTAAAAACGAGCTAGGTTTTCTAGTTATTTTAATTGCCGATGCAATAACTATTATTTTAGAGGAAATGTTAAAATAAATTAATCCCTGTAAGTAAATAGGTCATTTATCGTTCTTAGAAAAGAATAATTACTTTTATAAACCTAGAGGCGACCAAATGAAAACTATACTAATTTTGTCAATAATAATTCTATTTAGCATGAACATAAAAGGACAAAACAAAGAATATAAAAAACTCACTGATGAGGAAAAACATATTATCCTAGATAAAGGAACCGAAAGGCCTTTTACGGGAAAATATGAGAAGTTTAATGAAGATGGAGTATACACGTGTAGGCAATGTGGAGCTGAGCTGTATAAATCTGATACCAAGTTTGATGCCCACTGTGGTTGGCCAAGTTTTGACAAGGAAATTGAAGGGGCTGTTACACGGACTTTAGATGCTGATGGCAGAAGAACAGAAATTACTTGCTCCAATTGTGGAGGTCATTTAGGCCACGTTTTTGAAGGAGAACATTATACCCCGGAAAACACGCGTCATTGCGTAAATTCCATTTCTTTAGATTTTAAACCGGTAACTATACTCGTTGAGCCCCTAAAAAAAGAAGAAACAGCCTATTTTGCTTCGGGTTGTTTTTGGGGATTACAATACCATTTACAAAAACAAAAAGGAGTAATAAGTACCGAAGTTGGATATATGGGAGGGCATGTAAAAAACCCAAGTTATGAACAAGTATGTACTGGAAACACCGGACATGCAGAGACTGTCAGGGTAGTTTTTAATCCAAATTTAATCAGCTTCAGAGATTTAGCAATTTTATTTTTTGAAACACACGACCCATCGCAAGTAAATGGGCAAGGCCCAGATATTGGAAATCAATATAGATCAGCAGTATTTTATACCAGCCCAGAGCAAAAAGAAATTATTAATGAATTGGCATCAATACTTGAAAACAAGGGAATTGAAGTAGTTACTGAGGTTCAAAAAGCAGAAGTGTTTTATTCAGGAGAAAAATACCACCAGAACTATTATCAAAATAAAGGCGGCTCTCCTTATTGTCATTTTTATCAAAAAAAGTTTTAAGTAATTAGTGAAACAAAGGGGATTGATTATAACACACAGTTTTTTTCATTTTTACTTCTCCTCAGATATTCACCTATTTCTATTATCTTTACCTACATTTCTTATTAGATTATTATATTTGCCAAAAAATACACATTTTGCAAGAAACTCAACAATATGTAGTTAAAACCTTTGCCGGATTGGAAGGTGTTTTAGCTGAAGAGCTCCGAGGAATTGGAGCACAAAAAGTAGAAGAAGGCCACAGAGCGGTAACATTCGAAGGAACTAAAGAAACCATGTATAAGGCCAACTATATTTGCCGTACAGCTATTAGGGTACTTAAACCCATTACAGATTTCCCTGCTGCAAACGAAACAGATTATTATCGGGCTGTTAGCAAAATCAATTGGTCGAAGTATTTAACGCTAGAACAAACTTTTGCTATTGATGCCACTGTTAGTAATAGTAAAATAAACCACTCTAAATATGCTGCTTTAAAAGCAAAAGATGCCATTGTGGATCAATTTAATAGAAAATTTTCTAAGCGACCAAATATTGACACTGATTTTCCTGATTTAAGAATCAGCATCTTTATACATGACAATCACTGCCATTTAAGTTTCGATAGTTCCTCTGTTTCATTACACAAAAGAGGATACAGAAAAGAAACGGGGGAGGCTCCTTTAAATGAAGTATTAGCAGCCGGACTTATTATGTTAAGTGGCTGGGACAGAAAAAGCCATTTTATTGATCCTATGTGTGGGTCGGGCACCTTATTAATGGAGGCCGCTTTGATAGCGAATAAAATCCCTGCCGGTAACTATCGCGAGTATTACGGTTTTAAAAAATGGGACGACTTTGACGCTGAGCTTTGGGAAAAGGTTAAACGCGACGCGCTAGATTTACAAGAAGAATTCGAATATGAAATTATAGGAAACGAACTGTCAAAAGAAGTAGCAGAGAAAGCAAGCCGTAATATCAGAAATGCAAAATTGCATTATGATATAGAGATAAAAAATGGTGATATTGCAGATTTTATTCCTCCAAAAGGGCCTGGTGTAGTGGTAGTAAATCCACCTTACGGGGAACGATTACAAACAAAGAACATTATTGGATTATACCAAAAAATGGGCGATAGTTTTAAAAAGAATTTTGCCGGCTATCATGCATGGGTTATCTCATCAGATATAGAAGCCTTAAAAAGATTAGGCTTAAGACCTACAAGAAAAATTGATATTTTTAATGGACCTTTGGCTTGTAAATATGAAAAGTTTGAGCTTTATGTGGGTAGTAAAAAGACTAAATATCAGAAGCCCAATAGATAGATTTATCTTCTATTATTCTTAAGTTTGACAGTAAAACAGAGAATACCACCTGTTTTTATTTCATTATTAAATCTTTTCAAGTTTCAATTACTCTAATTTTATTAAATCCAAAAGGCTCTTTCTACCACAAGACTAAAATAAGCCCTACGGATTTATGAAATAAACTAAAAAAAACTATCTTTATACTAGAAATGATTATTATCCTTCAAGTTGATAACTGTGAATACTTTTCTCAAATATTTTTGTGTGTTTTTGATACCTTTTATACTCGGTTCGTGCAATGTATCTAAAAGTATAGAAAAGGATCAATTAATTATAGCTCAAAACAAACTTAAAATATATGAAAACAAGAGTATTAATAAGATTGATTTGGAGCCCTATATACATCAGCCACAAACCCCGGCAACTCTCAAATATTTTTATTTTAACCTTTGGGTTTACAAAACATTTAAAGCGAAAAAAGACAATGGTTTTAATCGCTGGGTAATCAGGATTTTTGGAGATAAACCTATAATCTGGGACCCCACATCCACATCAAAGTCAGAAAAAGATATTACAGCATATCTCAATAATATTGGATATTTTGATGCAGAGGTTCATTCATTTATTCTTCAGAAAAAATCCAAGGCTTTCATCACATATAAAATAAGCCCTCATAAACCTTATATTATTGATAGTATTTCCTGGAATTTTGCTGATAGCAATTTGATTACCAAATCTCTTATTGATAAAAGCCTATTGATTAAAGGGGGATTATTTAATACCTATACACTGGATGACGAAAGGAATAGAATTTCAGAGGAGTTAAGAAACCAAGGGTATTTTGAGTTTAACAAAGAGTATATTAGTTTTATGGTTGATAGCAATAGGAGAAGCCATAAGGTTCATATTGAAACAAAATTTATCAATCAAAAAGAAGATACTTCCCAAGCAAATAGCAGATTTAAAAAATACACTATAGCACATGTTTTTGTTTATCCAGATTATGAAAACGATCAAAAAAAACCAAGTAAATACGATAGCTTGATTATTGATTTAGGGAATATAAAAAATGCCAGAGCAAGAGGCAAATACACTTTTCTATTTAAAGATAAACTTAAAATAAAACCATCAGTAATTGCCCAAAGCGTCTTTATAGAACCTGATGAATATTTTCATGATAGAGAACTAAGGGAAACTTACAGAAAGCTCAATAGGTTCCCTATTATTAAATATACTGATATCAGCTTTACCAAAACTAGAGATACAATTCAACCTAGCCTTAATACTCATATTAAAATATATAATAATCGCTTGCAATACTACAGTCTAGAGACTGATGGCACTAATTCCAGTGGTGATTTAGGAGTCCGGCTTGGACTTAATTACGGCAATAAAAATTTACTACGAGGTGGTGGTTTAATTAATTTTCATTTAAGCACTGCTTTTGAAAACAGAAAATACAGTGCCTATAACAACACTGTGAAAGTCCTCTTTTTTAACACCTTTGAACTTGGTGCCACTCTAAACATTTATAGCCCAACATTTATTGCTCCAATAAAACAGAATAGATTCCCCAAATATTTTACACCCCGGACATATATTAGTTTTGGCTATAATTATCAACTTAGGCCCTCCTATGAGAGGCATATCAGTAGCTTTCAGTGGGGATACGAATGGAAGCAAAGTAAAATTGTGTTCCACAGGTTCTCCTTACTAGATATGAGTATTACAAAAATATTTCCTTCTCCCGAGTTTCAGGCCAGCTTAGATACTAGCACCAACCTGAGATATAAAGACCAATATAAGGATCATTTTATCGCCTCTCTGAAATACAATTATATTTATAACACTCAGAATCACAATAAGCACAGCAGTTTCACTTTTTTTACTGCACGAATGGAAGCATCCGGAAACCTAACTAATAGCATTTACAAACTACTGAAGGCACAAAAAACAGATGGTTATTATACCATATTTGGAATAAGATATGCGCAATTTCTTCGTGCGGAGCTAGATTATAGGCACTATATAGCATTAACAAACAGACAAGGTGTTATTTACAGGTTCAATACAGGACTTGGAATAGCCTATGGCAACAGTTTATCCATGCCGTTTGAAAAAGGGTTTTATGGCGGTGGTGCCAATGGAATGAGAGCATGGGCCTATAGAGATTTAGGCCCGGGAACTTATTCAAACCAAATAGGTCCCCAATATGATAAAATGGGCGATATAAAAATAGAAACTAACCTAGAATATCGATTTCCTTTACTTGGATATTTAAAAGGTGCTGCTTTTATTGATATTGGAAATATTTGGCTTCTCCAAGAAAACAAGACCTTTCCCGGTGGAAAATTTAGTTGGGATACTTTCTATAAGGAATTTGCTATAGATGCTGGCATAGGCTTTCGCTTAGATTTTAACTTTTTCATTATTAGATTAGATGGGGCTTTAAAAGTACAAGACCCATCGAAAGAAAAAAAGTTTGTGATGCCAAAAGCACAAATGAAAGATCTTTATTGGAGCTTTGGTATTGGATATCCTTTCTAAAAAAAAGCCATCAGGAAAGATGGCTTTTAAATAAACAATCATCAATGCGTATAAATTTTATTTTCATTTCTATAACCTGGATTATCCAAATACCAATCGGGATATTGCACACCTCCGCTTTCTGCCCATTCGCCAAAATGATTGTAGGCGTCAATAATTGCAGCTTTTTCAATTGGATAATCAAAACCACCTACTAAATTGATAGCCCATGGCAAATTATTACTAGTTTTAAAATATTGTCCGGAAGAGGGAGCACTAACATCTTGCCCGGTTCCAAATAAAGCAGTGTTTATTAAATCAGTGGGAACATAGTCTTTCATATGAATTTCTCTTCCTCTTTCTTTATTAACAAAAACAAATGGATTAAAGGGAACTTGACCCAAATTTTCCGGACTCAACGGATAAGAAAAAGTGACTAGAAATTCTTTCTCCACTGGTTGCACATATGTTTCTCCAATTTGAACATTTACACCCGTACTTCCACCAGGATGAGGCAAAAGATCAAAGGCATTATCAAAAAATATAACAACCGCTTTCTCTTGACCATCTTCAAGATTTTTATCAGTGAGGTTAATGATATTTTGCGTGAAACTAAAATCGCCACTTACAGCACTTACAACGTCAGGACTAAATGGGAACTGTAGTCCAAAGCCGTTTTTATACCCTGCTCCAATAGCTACTACTTTTAGGTTGATAAAAATTTCCACAGCATTATCATTAGCATTAGTTACAGTATTAAATCTATAATCTACTACTAAATCATTAAAATCATAATCTCCTTTATAGGGCCAAAGGTCTTCAAAAACCAAACTACCAAAATCATTTTCATCTGGATAATAATTATTAAATGCCCTATCACCATCATTAGGATAATCATCAAAATCATCATTTACACCATCTCCATCGGTATCTGCCCCGGCACCTCCGGCACCATTACTCCCGGGATTGCAATAATTTTCAGGAATACTGGCATCGCAAAAAGTAACTGATGGAGCTATAGTTCCATTATTTATTTCAATTCCATTTTCATCGCAATAATCTAGACTTCCGGATAAAGTTGCAGAGTTAATAGTTGTGTTTCCTGTAACTACAATTTTAGAATACAGAGCTCCATTACCAGTAATATCTTCGTTTATCATCATATTTACCACATCTATTAATGCCTGATCGTACATTTGCAAATCTCCTCCTCCATTTAAAGTTAGAGTGCCATTTATATCCATATAGGAATAATTATCCAAAGTGCTATTATTATTAAAATTCCCGGCAACATTAACCCGACAATGGTTTTCAAATGTAGCACTCCCGTTATTTGCAACAGTTCCAGCTAAGTTCAAAATCCCTTCATTATATGTATAACTATTATTATTATAATTATTTGAAAAACTAATAATCCCATAATTATAAAATTTTCCTCCGCTATTAATATTGGCTCCGGCTAATGCAATATAGCCCCAGTTTTTAAAAGTTCCATTTATATTGGGACCACTGCTTACCATAAAAGCGTCACTATAATTTTCAATTATTAAATCGGGGCTGTTCATATTTAATGAAGTAGAAATAAATGCTCCGTCATCATTAATCATAATTAACCCGTCGCCATTAATCCATTGTACGGTAAGGGTTCCACAAACATTAAGGGTTCCTCCATTCATGATTAATCCACCGGTAAATGATGCTCCACTTTGAATACAAATAGTTTCACCACTGTTTACATTGAGTATCCCACTTTCATGGTCTGTAATGCTTGTTGTGCACTCGGTACATCCGGGCCCATTTACACCATTTTTAAAATCGCCATGAGATTTACTCGTAGTAAATTCGTATTCTATCACCCCCCCAATGATATCAATATTGGCAGTCTCAATATCTCCATTATTTGAAGTTTTCCTGATGTATAACACTTCTTGATTAGCAGGGATATTAATACTAGTTTCAAACACTTGCAATTTATCTGTGATTCCAGATTTTATGACTGTCCCATTCTCATTGGGGTTTGCATTATAAATTTCAATTTTTGCAGCAGGTAAACCCAGGTCATCTGTAGCTATTATTTTTAATGTTATTGTTTGACTTGTGTTGAAATCGAAGGATTCAGAGATTACTAAATCATTCATTGTTTTATCCTTAGGAGGAACAGGGTCTACATTATCCAATTCTTTTTTACAGGAAGCCACTGTTGTCAATAGAGTGATGGCAAATAGCATCCAATACATTTGGGTTTTCAGGTTTTTCATAATTAATATTATTTGTTCTTTTTATTCTTTTGCTTTAGTCATGTTAACAAACTCGTTAAGAACTAAAAAAATGTATTCGAGAAAGAATAGAAGTTAAATATACAAAATTTTTCGTAATAATTGCAAACCCGATCTTGAAATGTTTACTTTTAAGCCATTGTTTAAAATAAGAATGAACGAATCCTTGCTATAGCTTTCAAGCTTTTTAATGTAATTAGTATTTACTATGTATGATCTGTGAACACGGACAAATATTTTAGGGTCTAAATTTTGCTCATAAAATTTCAAACGCGCATTTTTTAAGTAAGCTTTATCCTTTGTTTGAATAGAAACATAATCATCTTGCGCTTCCAGAAAATAGATATCATCTGTGGCTATTAAATAGATGTCGCTTTTATCTTTAACTGCAATCCTATCCAATTGATTATCTTGCTTATCGTGAACAGCTTCAACTAAGCCTTGGTAAACGGTTTGTGATAAATCATGGTTTTTCAATTTATACACAGCTTTATCCACTGCTTGATGTAAGCGGCTTTTTGAAAATGGTTTAAGAAGGTAATCAACAGCATTTTTTTCAAAAGCTTCAATAGCATATTGGTTGTAAGCTGTGGTAAAAATAATCATGGGAGGATTATCCAATAGTTCAAGCAATTCCAGTCCAGTAAGTTTAGGGAGTTCAATATCCAAAAATACCAGTTCAGGTTTTAAATCTTGAATAGCTTTTAATCCGCTATATCCATTATCAAAAACACCTTTTATAATAAGTTGTGGATGTTCTGACAAATTTTTTGATAAAAGCCCTGCTGCCAAGGGTTCATCTTCAATAATTATACAATTTATTTTAGGCATCAGATTTACTGTTTTGAGGGATTATTAATCGCACGCTAAAGGTAGCATTTTTCTTTTCAATACTAAAGAGGTGGTATTGTTTAAATAGGATCTCTAATCTTTTTCTAACCGAATACATGCCCATCCCGGCACCTTTTCTATAAGCTGTTTTATCATCGTAATTATTTTGTAATTCAATATAAAGCTGTTCCTGTTCTATATAACATTTCATTTTTATTTTTACCTGATCTACATTTCCTTGCAAGCCATATTTAATAGCATTCTCCAATAAAGGTTGCAAGATTAATGCTGGTATTTTTAAATTGTCACAAAGGCCTTCCCAATCTCTTTTGAAACATATTTTATCACCAAATCTCATTTTCTCAATAGCCAAATATCGGTTTAAATTTGCCATTTCTTCTTTTAACAGAATTAATTTCTTATAATCTTGATTTAAGCTGAACCTAAGATAGTCAGATAACTCTAATAACATATCAGAGGCACTTTCAGGTTTCGTTTGAATAAGTGCATGTAAAGAGTTTAAACTATTAAAAAGAAAATGCGGATTGAGTTTCGAACGTAATAAATTTATCTCGGTATCCTTTAAAGTTCTCAACAAATCGTTCTCCTTTTTTTGTTTTTCCTGAATATGCATATAATAAGAATGAAGATAATAGAAAAGAATGAGAACAATAAACATGAGAAAGCCGTTGATATAACGCCAACTTATTGCCTCCCACAGAAAAGTTGTAATTTCCTTATTATCGGAAAATAACGCAGACAAAATATAAACTCCGCTTATAACCCAAATGCTCACAATTACAATGAGAGAAGTAGCATGTTCAACAAACACAGAAAGTTTATTCTGTTTATAAAACTCTTGAAACCTGATAAAGAAATAAAGGCCAATGCCAAATAAGTAAAATAAACCACCATAAACTAATCCATCTACCAGAGCATAAACCCATGGAAAACTGAAAAGCTGAAACAGTGCAAAAGTCTGAATACTTATAAGTAACAACCAGGCTATGCTATAAATTAATAAGTTACTCCTTTTACTAAGTATTGGATGGGGTTTCATATAAATAATTTAAGTGCGAATTATAACGATGCGCCAATTTGCTTCAAGATAAACTATCCTTAATAAGATTTAATTTCTGCTCCACCAAATAAAACCAAACCCTTAATAACAAGTACAGGTTCTGAACCCTCGCTCTTGAATGATTTTGGAACATATCTTTCGTCAGAGAATCCTCCAAATACCGGAGTAGCTTCAATGACTACATTCCAATCGGATGGTACAATAATTTCTGAACCTCCAAACATAAAAAATACATTGAGAATATTTCTTCCCGGTGCCAATTGAGATCGTGTAAGATTGAGTTCGGACCCTCCAAAAATTGCCGTCATTTTACCTCCTCTAAAATTATTACTCGTCACTCTTTTGGATGTTCCACTAAAAATGGCAACATCATCAATATAATCGTCAACATGGCCTGCAGAGCCAGAAGGCTCTGCAGTTGAATTTTCTTGACTTGTTGATGTAAAAGTTGTGGATGATGATGGCCGATGATATTTCCTCCCTCTTTTCCAAGGGAAATCTGGATCGTTTGGTCTTTTAAACAGAAGCATCATTCCTATAATAATGATTACTACGGGCCAAAATAACTGGCTTGCTCTTACCGAAAGATCGAAAATATCCGGTAACCAAAAAAATGTTCCTATCGCAATTAACACTACACCACCTACTCTATTATTAGCCAATGCCAAATTTAATATCCCTATTCCTATAAGTAAAGTTTTCCAGCTAAAAATATAATGACTTAGTTCTGGCCCTAAAATGTCAAAATTGCGAAATAAAAACAAAACACCTACCGTAAGCACTACTATTCCTCCAATAAGGTGTTTTCCGTTTTTCTGATGTGAAATTTGATTTGTCATAATGATATATTTTATTGTTTCTATCTTGATTGATGTGGCAAAAATAGGGTGTGAAGTAAGCTCATACAAACGTTTTTCGGTGAATGTAGGATAGACATCGGTGAATAACGAAAAAGGGCATTTTAATCATTAAACTTGCTTAGAAAGCTGTCTTAGGGGGTAAATAACCGACATAATGCTCATTGATAAAACCATGAAAAATACTTTTAGGAAATCCTTAAAAATCAGTTCAACCGGATAAGCATCAACCACAAAACCTGTTCCTCCTTCACCCAATGATATAAAACCAAACTCCTGTTGCAAAAATGCCACCAAGCCACCAATAATCAGCCCTAATAATCCACCTAAAAGACTAATCATTAGTCCCTCAATAGCAAATATCCTAATAATTAAATTTTTTCCGGCACCCAAGGATTTAAGGGTATCCATATCTTTTCTTTTATCTACTATAAGCATGCTTATGCTTCCAATTATATTAAAAGTTGCTATTAACAAAATAAACCCTAAAATAAGATATACAATAGCCTTTTCAGATTGCATTACCTTTAATAAAACAGCTTGCTGTTCCAGCCTATTTTTAATAATAAAACCCTCACCAATAATGTTCTTGATCTCTTTTTGCAGCTTATCTTTATTAACCAAATCATTAATTCCCAGCTCAACAGATGTTATTAAATCCCCTTGGTCTAGAACTTTTTTAATGAGTTCAAAAGGTAAAAAAACATATTGTTCATCAAAATCTTGGCGCACACTAAAATATCCGGATGGGAACAAGCTTATTTGTTTAAAAGAGTTTTCGAGCCTAGAGCCAGCTTTTTTGGTTTTATCAGGTAAATATAATTGAATGGGAGTATTGAAATCGTTTATTCTGCTCTGTATTTTATAAGCCACACCGTAGCCAAGAACTATATAATTTAATCGATCCTCCTTTAAAACGAAATGCCCTTGAACCATTAGCGTATCCATTCGGCTCATCTTTTTAAAACTGGAATCTACACCTTTTAATTTCACAATAGCTTGCCTATCCTTATACTTTATTAAAGCATTTTCTTCAATAATGGGGCAAACATAATTAAGTCCATCAAGTTTTTTAATTTGCTGATAAGGAAAGGTATTATAATGAAATGTTTTGCCTTGCACTGGTTTAATAACAAATTCAGGATTAAAGCTATTAAAAAGAGAAAAAACCAAAGACTCAAAACCATTAAATACCGATAATACAATAATTAAAGCTGCTGTGGTCAACATAACCCCTATAACAGATATAATGCTGATATAATTGATAATATGATGCGATTTTTTCGCAAATAAATACCGCCGAGCTATGTAAAAATCGGTACGCAAGCTTAAAAGATTACACCTAAGTTTAATTCAAAATAATAAGGTACTGCCTTAGTTTCAATATCGGGGTCAACAGTATTGCTTCCTTTCAATACATTAGTTAAACCATTATTAAAATTGACGCCTATTATTAAACTAACAGACTCATCAATCACATACTCGGTTCCTGCACCCACTAGTAATGATGTTTTAAACAAAGTAGCATGATCCTTAATGTCAACCTTTTCATCACTAAAACTATAGGAATTACTTGAAAAACTCTGATCTGATTTAGCTCTAATATTAATTCCTGTATTGAATCCTATCAACCCAAAAAACATGAAGTTGTTACCAAAAGTATTGGTCTTCATTTTTATTGTCAATGGCACTTCAATATACCTAAGGTTATAAGTCTCATTCATGATGCCCTTATAAAAAATACCCTGTTCATCTTTCATAGAATGCGGATAAACTAAACTTCCTTTAAAATAGCTTACATTAAATCCTGTAGCTAAATAATAGTGTTCCATAAGAGTAATGTCTGCAACAAATCCCCATGCAAAAGCAAAAGAACTTCCTCCCGAGTCATAATTTTTTGAGTCGGGACTTAACCAACTAATTGCTGGTGCTAGTTTAAAGCCAAATTTAAATGGTTTCTGCTGTGCATGTACAACTTGAACCATTAAAACAATAGCTATTACTATCAATATACTGCTTGCTTTTTTATTAAAATACGCCATATTTAACCCCTTAATAATTCCTTAATAGTCAAAAAAAAACAAAAATTCTTTGTATTCAAACGAAAGTATTATATTTGGTCATTGTTTTGAACAAGAATGAAGCAATGTTTTAAACAAATATTTGTTGAGTAAAAACCTTAAAATTATATATTATGAAAAAACTATTATTAACAATTTTTAGTGTCATTTTAGGAACAGCACTAATGGCTCAACTGCCTAATGTGGGGATTCGAGTTGGATTAACAGCATCACAACTGTCTACTGATTTAAGTGAAGTCTTTTCATCAGAAAACACTTTAGGTTATCAAGGAGGTGCTTTTGTACGCATCAATTTAGGTAAATTCCATGTGCAGCCCGAGTTAATTTACAATCATCGTAGTACCAAGTTGCAATACGAGATTAACCCAGTTATTGATGGTGAAAATCAGAAAATTGGCGTTCGCTCTGATATGAAAATTGGAACATTTGATATCCCTGTTATTGCGGGTTTTAAACTATTAGATACCAAATTACTTAATGTAAGAGTATTTGCCGGACCTGAAATTTCATTTTCAACCAGTAAAAGCCTTTCTTATACCTATACTACAGATAATGGAGAAGATTTTAACGGCGAAATTCCGGAAGACAGTAAATTATCTGTTGACGACTTTAATCAAACCACCTGGTATATGCAAGCAGGAGCTGGTCTTGATGTTTTGTTTCTAACATTCGATATTCGTTACGAAAAAGGTCTTAGTGACCTTTATAATGGAGGAAACGTAAACTTTAAAAATAATGTCTGGGTATTTACGCTTGGATTTAAGTTTTTATAAGAAACTTGACGCAATAAAAATAAGGAACCGTTTCCCTTTTGGAAACGGTTTTTTTATTTTTGCAATCTATTAAAACTCTATTATGAACAGAATCGCAATTATTGCCTACCTTTCAATAATCAATATTTTTATTTTTTCCTCCTGTGGAAATCAATTTGATATAGATATTTCAAAAACTGATGATGTGTCAATAAAAATATCAAGATATGAAAAAGCCTTATTTGAAAAACCTATTGACAGCTTAAGAATAATCAAACTTCAAAAAGACTTCCCCCTATTTTTAGGTAATACACCAATACACCCCGAACAAATGCAACAACTACAAGATTATGTTGCCGACCCTCTGTTGAAAGATTTATATAAAAAAACAATGCTTGTGTTTCCCAATTTAACTACAGAAGAAAAAAATATCTCCTTGTCATTCAGACATATTCAATATTATTATCCCAACTTTCAATATCCAAAAGTATACAGCTATATCTCAGGTGTTCAAGACCCTGTTTTTTATCAAGAACAAATTATCATGATTAGCATTGATCAGTATTTAGGTGAACAATTCGATATCTATAAAAAACTTGGAATCCCCCTGTATAAACAATTGAGTATGCAAAAAAAGTTTTTTAACAAAGATATTCTAGTAAGCATTGCAAAAAGTTATATCCAAGCTGTTTCTGCTGATGCTACACTTCTAGAACAAATGATTTATGAAGGGAAAATACTATATTTTGTTAAAAGCATGTCTCCAGATATCTCAAATTCTGTTTTATTCTCTCAAACTCCAGCTCATATAAAATGGCTTCAAAACAATGAGTCAGAATTATGGAGGTATTATATTGAAAATGAATTACTTTATAAATCGGATTATATAGCATATAATAAATTTATCAACGAGGCTCCCTTTACTGCAATACTAGGCGATGACTCAGCACCCAAAACAGGGATTTGGTTAGGTTATCAAATTATACAATCCTATATGTTACATACTCATATATCTCTTACAAACATGATTAAAAATCATAATGCACAAGATATTCTACAACATTCAAAATACAAACCTGGGAAAAATTATTAATATAAACACAAGCTTTTATGGAGCTGCTTTTTCAATTAAGGACTTTCTTTACCTAATTGAAATTTTTGGTAAATTTTTTCAGAAATTTTTGTAAACTTGCACAAGAATTGATGATTCGCTCAATTACAGATAGTAACATCTATTTAAATTAATGATTTTGAAGCATATACAACTGTTTATTATTGCACTTATTATAAGTGCTTTTTCCGCCAAACCTAGCTATTCTAACCCTCAGGATGATCATAACGCACCTGTTGCTGAGCATGAAACAGTAGATGAAAGTGCGTTTAATGCTGGTGAGATGATTATTGAACACGTAATCGACTCTTACGAATGGCATATAATGACCATTGGAGAAACTCATATTAGTATTCCTCTACCTGTGATTATTTATCATGATGGAACATGGATAACATTTATGTCCTCAAAATTTGTGAACCATCATACTCACAGTAAACAGCCTTTGTTTTTTAATGAACAAGGTGAAATGTTGAAATATGATGAACTGGGTCATGGCCCAGATGCTACTTTTGGAATTGCAATTATGAATGAAGGTGGTCATAAAGGTAAAATAGCTTATATAAAAACAAAAGAATATTTCGAGCATCATGCCATTGTTGAAGATATAGATGCTGGATTACCAATGGATATTTCTATCACAAAAAATGTTGTAGCATTATGGTTTAGTATTGCTCTTATTCTTTGGATATTCACAAGCATTGCTAAAAGCTATAAAACAAGAAAAGGAATGGCCCCAAAAGGACTTCAAAGTGTTTTTGAACCACTTATTTTATTTATCAGAGATGATATTGTAAAATCATCAATTGGGGAAAAAAGATATGAAAAATATTTACCCTATCTACTTACATTATTTTTCTTTATTTTCTTTAATAACCTTTTAGGAATTATCCCCATTTTCCCAGGTGGAGCAAACCTCACAGGTAACATTGCAATTACAGGTGTTCTTGCCATCATCACTTTCATTATAACAAGTGTAAGTGCAAACAAAAATTACTGGATACATATAATAAATACACCAGGTGTACCTTGGTGGCTTAAGTTCCCGGTTCCTTTAATGCCTATTGTTGAAATTATGGGTGTATTTACCAAACCATTTGTTTTAATGGTTCGACTTTTTGCTAACATGACGGCAGGACACATTGTAATATTAGGCTTTATGAGTTTAATATTTATTTTTGGGGATATGAATGTAGGTGTAGGTTATGGATTTTCAGTAGTTTCAATACTGTTTTCAGTATTTATGTCAATTTTAGAACTCCTTGTAGCATTTATTCAAGCATATGTATTTACACTGCTATCCGCATTATACATTGGAATGGCTACTGAGGAGTCACATTAAAAAAGTATTTATTAATCATTTTAAATAATAAATTATGTTAACATTAACAGTTCTTTTAGAAGCAGCAGCAAGCATGGCTGCATTTGCAAAAATGGGTGCTGGCATTGGCGCTGGATTAGCTGCCATTGGCGCTGGTCTTGGAATCAGTAGAATCGGGGGTGGTGCTGTAGAAGCTATTGCTCGACAACCAGAAGCTGTAGGTGATATTCGTTCGAATATGATTGTAGCTGCCGCTCTTGTAGAAGGTGTTGCCTTCTTTGCTATTGTAGTTTGTCTCTTGATAATTTTCTTGTAGAGAAACACATTTTCAAATATCCTGACGGTTGGTCAGGATATTTGATTTTTTGATTGAAAAAATAAACAAATAAATATATGGAATTAGTTAGCCCCGGTATAGGATTGATATTTTGGATGTTAGTGTCCTTTGGTATTGTTGTTTTTATTACCATGAAATATATTTGGCCTGCAATATTAAGCGGTCTTAAGGAGCGTGAAGAAGATATTTCCAACTCATTGGAAGAAGCAAAAAAAGCCAGAGAGGAAATGAAGTCTTTACAATCGAATAATGAAGAACTCATTAAAGAAGCTAAAAATCAACGCGACGAAATCCTTAAAGAAGCTAAAGCTTTAAAAGAAGATATTCTTTCGCAAGCAAAAATTACAGCTACTACAGAAGGTAATAGATTAGTAGAAGAAGCCAAGAAGAGAATAAATCAAGAAAAAATGGCTGCTATTATAGAGTTGAAAAACGAAGTAGCTGAATTATCAATTAGCATCGCCGAAAAATTGATTAAAACAGAACTTTCCGATAAAAACAAAGAGAAAGAGCTGATGGATAAGTTAATAAAAGACGCTGATAAGCAATTAAATTAATAACAAATGAAGCAATCGCGTTTAGCAAATAGATACGCCAAAGCATTGTTCGAGCTTGCTTTGGAACAGAAAAAACTGGACCAAGTAGGTAAAGATATGTTGTTTATTTCTCAAACTATTGGAGAAAATAAAGAGCTTGAACTTTTGCTAAAAAGCCCCATTATAAAATTAGAGAAGAAAGAAAAGGTTTTGCAATCTTTATTCGCAAAAAAAACCGATGCTATCAGCTTAAGATTTATGATGTTGGTAGCATCAAAAAGTCGTGAAGAATACCTAGCATATTTTGCCTCAGAATTTACTTCTATATACAAGGAATATCAAGGCCTTGTAGATGCATGGGTAAGCACATCAAGCAATATTGAAAAAGAAGTAAAAGATCACCTAATTATACTTTTGAAAAAAATTACCGGTAAAACGATTATTCTTCATGAAGATATTAACACCGATTTATTGGGTGGTTTCATTGTAAAAATTGGGGACTATCAATATGATTCAAGTACGCGTACTTTGATTCGCAGATTAAAAGACGATTTTGAAAAGAATTTGTTTTTGGCAGACATTTAATAATAAAGAAGATTAAGAAAAAAAGATAGAGATATGGCTCAAATCAAACCAGCTGAAGTATCAGCAATTTTAAGACAAGAGTTAGCAGGTTTTAAAGATGAAGCACAACTTGAAGAAGTTGGTACCGTTTTACAAATAGGTGACGGAATTGCTCGAGTTTATGGTTTAACTAACGCACAAGCTAACGAACTTGTAGAGTTTGAAAGCGGATTAAAAGGTATTGTTCTCAACCTAGAAGAAGACAATGTAGGTATTGTATTATTAGGTGATGCTGAAAATATTAGTGAAGGTGATACCGTAAAAAGAACCAAACTAATTAGTTCCATTCAAGTTGGGGAAGGCCTTTTAGGTAGAGTAGTTAATACACTAGGTCAGCCAGTAGATGGAGCCGGCCCCATTGAAGGTGAATTATTTGAAATGCCTCTTGAAAGAAAAGCTCCAGGCGTTATTTACCGTCAGCCAGTAAACGAACCCTTGCAAACAGGTATAAAAGCTATTGATGCAATGATTCCTATCGGTCGTGGACAACGCGAACTAATCATTGGAGACCGACAAACAGGTAAATCAACTATTGCCATTGATACAATCATTAATCAAAAAGAGTTTTATGATAAAGGCGAGCCAGTATATTGTATTTATGTTGCTTCTGGACAAAAAGGTTCCACAGTTGCCAATACTATGCAAATATTAAAGGAAAAAGGTGCCTTAGCTTATACAACTATTGTATTGGCAACAGCCTCAGACCCTGCTGCCATGCAGTATTATGCCCCTTTTGCTGGTGCTGCTATTGGGGAATATTTCCGTGATACAGGACGTCCTGCCTTGGTTGTTTATGATGACCTGTCTAAACAAGCTGTTGCTTACCGTGAAGTGTCACTACTACTTCGTCGCCCACCAGGACGAGAAGCTTATCCCGGAGACGTATTTTACTTACACTCTAGATTATTGGAACGAGCTGCAAAAATCATCAATAATGATGAGATTGCTAAGCAAATGAATGATTTGCCAGAAAGCCTTAAAGGCAAAGTAAAAGGTGGAGGGTCCTTAACTGCACTCCCCATAATTGAAACTCAAGCAGGTGATGTTTCTGCCTATATCCCTACAAATGTTATTTCTATTACAGATGGCCAAATTTTCCTAGAATCTGACTTATTTAACTCAGGTATTCGCCCAGCTATCAACGTAGGAATATCTGTATCTCGTGTAGGAGGTAATGCTCAAATAAAACCAATGAAAAAAGTTGCCGGTACTCTAAAATTAGATCAAGCACAATATCGTGAGCTAGAAGCCTTCTCTAAATTTGGTTCTGACTTAGATGCATCTACAATGAATGTGCTAGAAAAAGGAAAAAGAAATGTTGAAGTTTTAAAGCAGAATCTTTTTTCTCCAATGACAGTAGAGCAACAAGTAGCAATAATATATTGTGGTACTCAAGGATTATTGAAAGACGTTCCTGTAAATAAAGTGTTTGATTTTCAAACAGATTACTTACATCATTTAGATACAAATGAGAGCGAAACAATGAAACAGATAGCAGCAGGAAAATATACTGATGATATCCAGAAAGTGCTCACAGATGCAGCTGCCTTAGTTGCCGACAGATTTAAAAAGTAGATATTAAATAAACTTTAGCATGCCAAGCTTAAAAGAAGTAAGAACGAGAATAACATCTGTTAATTCCACATCGCAAATTACCAGTGCTATGAAAATGGTAGCTGCAAGTAAATTGCGCCGTGCCCAGATGGCTATTGTCAATATGCGTCCTTATGCACAAAAGTTGAATGAAATACTGCAAAATGTAACCTCAAGTTTAGATAGCAGCGATGAAAATAGCTTTGGAGAAGTAAGACCTTTGAATAAAGCTCTTATTGTTGCTATAACATCTAACAGAGGTTTATGTGGTGCTTTTAATGCCAATATTATTAAAAGGTGTAAGCAATTACTGGAGACAGATTTTGCTAATATCAATGCAAAAGGAAATGTTGATTTTATAACCATCGGAAAAAAAGCGACGGATTTCTATTCTAAAAAAGAATATAAACATATAGCTTCTTATGATGATTTTTATTCAAACTTAAGTTTTGAAAATGTTGCTCCTTTGGCAACAGAACTTTTAGAGAAATATAAGAATAAAGAATATGACAGAATAGTTATTGTTTATAATATGTTTAAAAATGCAGCTACCCAATTAGTGACAGCAGAACAATTACTACCTGTTCTCCCTTCTGAAAATGAAGCTACAGAGTCAATGAATAGCAACTATTTATTTGAACCTTCACAAGAGGAAATAGTGGAAAGTTTATTGCCATCAATTCTTAAAACTCAATTCTATAAAACATTACTTGATTCATTTGCATCGGAACATGGTGCTAGAATGACAGCAATGCAACAAGCTACAGATAATGCACACGAAATGCTACGTGACTTAAAACTTACCTATAATAAAGCTAGACAAGCCGCTATTACAGGTGAAATATTAGAAATTGTTGGTGGAGCTGAAGCACTCAAAAATACCTAATAGAAACTAAATGAAAAGCAATATATTGAAGGAGTTTGCATGGCAAGCTCCTTTTTTTGTTCTAGATCAGTATTTATCAAGAAATTTTTACAAGACCTCGTAAAATAAACATAATGTATCTACTTGAATAAATAGTCCTTAAGGTATAGTATATATTTTTTTACACTTTTTAAGATATAATCTGAGCATTTAACATCGTCAAAGAAATAAATTACTAAATTTGCTATTCAACTAAAATAAAACGTTCATGAAAAATAGAATTTTATTTTTCACCATGCTGCTACTCCTTTCAAACTTCAGTAGCATAGCACAGGTAGAAAAAGCAGAAATTTCTTTTACAAAAGGAGTCTACCAAATAGGTACAGTAAAAGAAGATGGTGCTGATGTTAACATCGCATTTGAATTTACTAATACGGGCAGTAGCTTGCTAACAGTGCGTGATGTAAAAGCGGAAAAAGGACTAACAGTAGGAGACTGGACCAATACTTCAGTAGCACCCGGTGAAAAAGGTGTTATTAATGTTGTATTCCATCCAAAAGGCAATGCCAATAGGGTTTATAAAAAAGTAACAGTTTACTCTAACGCAAGTAAAACAGTAGAAACTCTTACCGTAGTAGGTAATGTGACGCCTATTCCAGGTTCTGTTGCAGATAGATATCGTAAAGCATTAGGCAACACTAACTTGAGATTAAAAAACACTTATGTTGTATTTGGAAATATAACTAATAAAGAAACAAAAGATTTAACAGTTGGTATCATTAATGATGGTGAGGAGGAGATGACTCTCGCATTTAAAAATGTTCCCAAGCAGATTACTGTTAAAGCTTCTTCCGAAACCTTAAAACCTCATCAAGAGGCAACACTTGAAATAAGCTATACTGGTTCCTTAGCAACCAGCAAAGATGGATCGCAAAAATGGGGAGCACAAAACGATCGTTTCTATATTGTAGTAAACGGTGACACTAAATCAAGCAATAGAAACTCTATAATTGTAAAAGCATCCATAACAGAAGACTTTGCCAATATGAGTCCCGAAGAATTAGCCCATGCTCCTAAAATTACATTCAAAGAAATGGAATATGATTTTGGCACTATTAATCAAGGTGATGTTATAAAACATGATTTCGTGTTTACAAACACAGGTGATAATGATTTAGAGATACGCCATGTAAAGTCAACATGAGGCTGCACTGCTGTCAGTAAAACTGACCACGCTATTAAAAAAGGAGAAAGTGGAATTATTTCAACCACATTCAACTCTAGAGGTAAATCTAATAAACAACATAAAACGATTACTATTAATACTAACGATCCAAATAATCAAATTGTAAAGATTAAATTAGTTGGAACCGTTCTTGTTCCTTCAAAAGAAAGTAAAAAATAGTTTAGCTTTTATATTTTTGAAAAAGAGAATGTTCTGCATTCTCTTTTTTTTGTTAACCCATTATGTATTCAGATAAGGTAATTCTATTTGCCAATCTGTGTTAAATCATTTTATGCAAATAGATAGCTGTAGAATAAAATTAATACCAATTAGCAAATGAAATAAGTCTTTTATACTCCACTAAACGACTTCATTATTTATTGACAGACTTTATAATAATGAAAATGGCATAACACTAATTTCATAACTCAATTAATGGCAATATCCGCTAAAACACACGATAATGGATGCTTATAAAGTATAACAAAAGCAATAAGGCTGAGTTAATTAACTCAGCCTTATTGCTTTAATATTAGTATATCAGATTATTTTCTTACTTCACTAGTAATTGTTGAGTATTACTAAGCCCTTTATTATTAGTATATTTAATAATATAAACACCTGAAGGTAAGTAAGAAACATCTACACTTATTTGTTTTTGAGTCTCTTGAATAAATTCATGAGCTATCAAAATACCTGAGATATTATAAATTTCAATAAAACCAGGTGTACTTCCTTGGAAACTTATATTAATAAAATCATCACTTGGGTTGGGACTAAAACTAAATTCTTGTTGAACATCTAATTTATCAATTCCAATATAAACACTTATCTCCACAAATAAAGCGTCGCTTACAGTTTGATCTCCACTTGCAGTAATTGTTAGCTCAACAAAACCATTATCATTATCATTTTCTCCAGGAGTATAAACCGGATTTAGTATTCCGCTATCATTAAAACTACCATCTCCAGAGCTTGTCCAGGTAATTGTTTGGTAATCTGCAGCATAAGCATTTGGATTTACATCATCACCATTCATGATAAACATATCAGGACCTGCGTTAACCACAGTTGTTAACACCGGTGGAATTTGAATATAATCAACCCAAGTTTTATCGCTTCCTCCAGTTGTATTTGAATCTTTTTGATAAGTCCACTTATAATCATGTTCTCCCTCAGTAACTTGATAAATTACCTCTTGCCAATCTGCTTCACCACTCCATCTATCTTGTTCTGTACCATCAATATAAAACTTTAAGAAATCATATCCTGATTCTGTAGAAACTTTAGTATAAAAACTAATGGCACCTCCTGCCCTATTATTAGAATTCAATGTCATAATACTACTTTGATTATCATTAATATTTCCTGAGGCTGCAGAATAATCACCTTCATAGGATACATTTGCATCTATTATCCAATCTTGACTTCCTGACATTGAAAAATCATCATTAAAAACACCTTCTTCAAAGGTAATAGCTTCTGATGGTAGCAGAACAAAATTTATAATATATTGATCCACTGTGATAGTTCGTTCTGTATAAAGAGGAGAGTAACCTTCTTTGTCCACACGAATTGTATAAGTACTGTAACTAATATATTGCTCTTCATAAACACCATTCTCGTTTGTATAAACGGATTCAAGTGGAGTATCCAAAAAACTGATTTCAACACCCTCTAAATTTTCACCACTTATACCGTCTAGCACACTCCCTATTACAGGTCCTGAGACAGCTCTATCCAAATATACATCTAAAACTGTAGCTTCATTATTTGTTATTTCAACATTGGAAATGTCTTGAGGTAGATATCCATAAGCAGAAAAATTGACATTAAAACTTCCGGCAGTAAGTAGGCGGTAATAAGCTCCAAACTCTGCATCACTTTTATAAGGTTCACGATAACTACCAGTTTCGTCAATGGAATTAATAGCAACTTTAGCCACGATTGGCTCCAAAGTTTCTGCATCATATACATGGCCTCTTAATACTTGATGATTAGGGCGATTTAAAATCATCATGGCAGCGTCAATATTATCATTAATAATAGTTGAAACCTGTGAGGCAGGAGGAATAAATTCCATCCCCAACTCCACTGTATAACAAAATATTCCATGATTTCCATAAGCCCAATCATCGGTAACACCAGATGCCGGATATAAATCATTAGACTGCTCTGGAGTATAGTGTCCTGACCCAGTAATTTTGGGAATACTTTGCGCCATATTCACGGCCAATTCTGCCAAAGCATCATTATCTGGTGCAATAATATTATCTGAATACCCATAAGGATAAAGCACTAACTCACTATAACTATGATAGGTGATTCCTGAAGTAAAATGATGGCTCGCCATTAGGTCTCTCATGGCTGCAATACCAGGTTCTGAAAAAGCAACAGGGCCATGATATGTATCGGAGCTAGGGTCTCCAGATGATCCGTCTCCGCCAAAGTTCCAGCCATAATTTCTATTAGGATCAACACCATCGGGGCCGTCAGAAGTATAATTAAACTGGCCATTATTATCATTATCTGCTGCGGTTTTTCTCCACCATGTATTTAATTGATCTAACACTACTTCGTGTCCATCTGGATTAACCATAGGTACAATATAAATTTCACTATTATCAATCATGTTCGTAATTTCGTCATTACTCCCATAATTGCTGGTTAAATGCTCAATTATCCCCAATACTACTTCAGTAGAAATTGGTTCGCGTGCATGATGAGCACCAAAATAAAACACAGCTGGTTCATCTTCATTTTCGTTTACATTATCTGATATTTTTAACATCCAAATATCATGTTGGTAGTCTTGATAGCCGGTAACTCCATTATTAAAATACTCTTTCCCATGACTATCGCCAATATCAGTTAAAGTACAAATTTCGGGATAATCAGCTGCAATTTGTTGTAAATACGCCAATGCTTCATCATAAGTATGATATCCATTTATATCTTTAGCAGCGGTTAAATGTTGAATGTTTTTCTCAGTAGTTTGTGTAACTTCAAACTCCCAACCTTGGTTTAATAAATCTTGATAACGGTTTTGATTTGCCAGAATATCTAAGTATTCGCCTTTTCGATAAGCTGTAATTTCGTCATTATTTTTTACAAAATATTGATAACTAGCTTGATTTGCATTTTTGATTCGAAGGACCATTTCATTTTGTGCAAAAGAATTAGTAATTACAAAAAAAGTAATGATTGTTATAAAAATATTTTTCATTGGATTAAGTATTATTTGTTGTTTGTTATTAGACCTTTAATAAAAATGAAGGTTGCACAAAAGTAGTATATTTAGTTCAATAATAATTCACTTTAACAGCATAATGGGAAAGTGTATTTCTAATTATATTAGGGGAATGTAATACTGAATCAGATCTTGCTTAATATTTCATTCAATAATAATTTTACGTCTATTGGCTTGGTTACAAATCCATCAAAAGTTACTAAGTGAGTATCTTTAATAACTGTGTTCATAGTATATGCAGTTTGAGCAATTATAGGTATTTCTTTATTAATATCTTTTATAAGTTTTGCAGCAGTATATCCATCTAAAACAGGCATTTTTAGGTCCATAAGTACCAAATCTATTGGATGGCCATTTATAAAATAATCTACAGCATCTTTTCCATTCCATGCATGTAATAAGCTACAATTAAAACGTGATAATATTTTATCAATTAATATATAATTCATCTCATTATCTTCGGCAATTAAGATAGTTTTATTCTCGAGTTTATTCACATCATTAATTTTATGAATGGTTTTGATTTCAGAAGACATTTCCATGGGGATTGTGAAATACACTTCAGTTCCAACACCCAGCTTTGAATTAATCCATATTTCCCCTTGCAATAATTCAACATAAGATTTCACCAAAGATAAACCTATGCCGCTTCCTCCAAAATTTCTTGTTGTACTGGTTTCAACTTGCCTAAAAGGATTAAATATAATTGTAAGAAACTCCTCAGAAATTCCAATTCCTGAGTCTTTGATCTCAAATTGTAAATATCCATTATCTAGTGGTTTGCATAAAAAACTCACGAATCCTTTATTGGTAAATTTAACTGCATTATCAATTAGATGCCCAATTATTCTGCTTATTTTAGCTTCATCGGTATTAATTTGAACTTGCTCCAGATTGCATTTTAGTTGATATTTAATTTGTAATCCTTTTTCCTCAATTACTTCTGCATATTCTGACAAAACAGCAGAAACAATATCCTGTATGTCTACAGGAGATTTAATAATTTCGTCCTGCTGGGTATGAATCTTTGAAATTTCAACGGTATCAACAACCAAATGAAGTAATTTATTACAACTCTTTCTTATTAGTTTAGAGTAATCCATTCTTTCTTCTTCTGTTGCATCCGGGTCGGCTATTAAATCAGAAAATCCCAGAATTCCATTCATTGGCGTTCTATACTCATGAGATATATTGTTCAAAAATGCTGTTTTTAACTTATCACTTTCTTCTGCATGTACTTTTGCATCAAGTAGTTCTATAGTTCTTTGTGTAACTAAATCTTCTAGTTGTTCTTTATATTCAAATAATTCGTTTGCTTGTTTTTGTAAAGTATCATTCTGATTATTAATTCTATCTTTTTGCAGTATTATTTCTTCATTCTTTTTATTTAAAGAAACATTACTTTTTTGCTTTATCTTTAGTAACCTATATACAGAAATTAAAATAATTAATACCAAAACAATGGCAACACCCATAAAACGGACAATAAGATCTTGTATTTTTTTATTCTTTGTTAGTATTAAGTTTTGTTGTTTTTGCTTTTCGCTGTCATATTTAATTTCCAATTCCGATATTCTAGATTCTTTTTCAATAGAGACAAGCTCTTGCTCTAATTGATAATGCTTTTTATAATGACTCAATGCTGACAAATAATCTAATAAAGATGAGTCTGCTTGAGCTAGTCTTTGGAACGATCTTGATTCTAGTTTTAAGATTTTATAAAAAACAGCAGTATCAATAGATTGAAGATAATAACTTCTTGCTTTATCAAACTCTTGTTTACTCATGTATATGTCTCCAATATTATTTAAAACATGGCAAATACAATGATTTGCACGATACTTTATGCATACCTTTAATGCTCTATTAAAATAATCTAGAGCATTTATATATTGCTTATCTAAGTAGTAAATACGACCCAGATTATTGGCAGTGTATCCACTTTTAAGAGTATCCTTGAGATCTTGATATATCAATAATGAAGCTAAAAAATACTCTTTTGCTTTTTCATTATCATGTTTATAATCGGTATATATTAGTCCTGACTGACTCATTGCACTAGCCAGTAATGATTTATTATTAATTTTATTGCAAATGTTAATTGCTTTAGTGGAATATTTTAATGCGTCTTCAATTTTTAGAGCTTCCGTGAAAATTAAAGAAAGGTGATGATAAGATTTCGCCAAACCTCTTTGGTCTCCTACAGATTCATATATTTTAATGTTTTCATAAATATATTTTGTTGCTTCATCATAATCCCCTAGAAGCCAACTAGCTGCTGCATATGCATTATTAGTTATGGTTTGGTGCAAAAAGTAATGTTCTTTTTCTGAAAGATCCCTTGCCTTTTGAGCAAATTCTTTTGCTTTACTTGGCTCTGTTCGAAATAATAATAAAGCGATATCATTAAGTACTGTAATCTTTGCGGTATCTGAATACGTTTGTTCTAACCGTATCTGCAAGCTATCAAATGACACATTTGTATTTGCCGAAAATATGGTTAATGAAAAGCCAAACACGAGAATAATGACAATAATCACATTTTTCATCCGTCATTAATTTTAATATTTATAAAAAATGTTTATCACATTCTGTGGGAAAACATGAGAACACACATAAGGGAACAACTATAATGAGCAAATCACATAATGTCCAGAAGACATATGAATAATAAATTATGCATTCTCTTCTAAACAAATATAATGATTTTAATTAACATCTCTAGTATAAAGTGATAAGCAGATTTCGTAGTTTTGCATCATGATTCGTGTAAGACCCAAAAAACAACTTGGACAGCATTTTTTAAATGATAAAACTATTGCTTCCGATATTGTAGATGCTTTAAGTCCAAATGTAAATGATTTATTAGAAATAGGACCAGGCACTGGTATTTTGACGGATTATATCCTCAAAAAAAACATTCTCAATTTTAAAATAATTGAGATAGATACTGAATCGGTAGAGTATTTAAATGTGAAATATCCTGAACTTAATGAAAGATTAATTTTAGGAGATTTTTTAAAGATGGACTTGAAAAATGTTTTTACGAGTAAATTTAGTATTATTGGTAACTTTCCTTATAATATTAGCTCACAGATATTGTTTAAAGCTTGGGATAATAGACAAAGTGTAGACGAAATTGTTGGGATGTTCCAAAAAGAAGTTGCCGAGCGAGTTGCTACTGGACCAGGAAGCAAAACTTACGGAATATTAAGTGTTCTTTTACAAGCTTTTTACCATATTGAATATCTTTTTACAGTACCTGCTGAAGTATTCACTCCTCCTCCCAAAGTACAATCAGGTGTTATTAGGCTTAAGAGAAATAACACTTTGAAACTTGACTGTAATGAGAAGTTTTTTAAAACTGTTGTTAAAACAGCGTTCAATCAAAGGAGAAAAACGATTTCCAACTCACTTAAATCATTAGGCTTTAAAAACTATCTGGAAGAGCTTAGCCATCTTGCCGGAAAAAGACCCGAACAACTATGTGTTAATGAGTTTGTGGAGATAAGCCAAACTTTAGAAAGAGGACATGATTAATTTCCCTAAAAATTAAAGTTTTGTACATTTAATCATTCTAAAAAGAAAAATGAACTCCACCCAAAACACCAATACCTTGGACAGGATACCCATACCAAATTTGATATTGATTGGAAAAAATATTAGTGACATTTAAAAACAATCCTAGATTTTTTGAAATATGATAATCGGTAATCAGGTTAAAGTCCATCCATTGATCCACCATTTTTTCACCCTGATAAAGTGCATACATTTTTGATTGGCCTATTAATAAGCCAGTGACCTTTAAGTTTTCCATAACATAATAGCTCACTCCTAATTCATACAAAAATTCCGGCTTTTGCCATGCACGTGTAGATGTATCTAAAGTATATGATTGATATTTCCCATTAAATTTTACATTCCATCTATCGGTTTTAAAGAGTAGTTCCATACCAGCGCTTAAATTACTTCCCCCATCGTATATAGTTGTAAATGAGTTTTGAAACTGAGAGAGAGTATCTGTAATAAACATGGGCATATTCTCAAATGTTGTTGTTTCTACATATGTATGGAAATCAAGAAAACTTAAATAGTGGCCTTTTAAACCTGCCTGAACTTTATATTTTGTCTCGGTATATTTAAGCGGCACAATTGGACTTATAAAATGATTTGCACTACTTAATGAGGATATACTATTATTGTAGAATCCGCCATCAACCAAACCATATAATTTCAAATTATCGCCAAGTAGCCTAATATCCAACTTTATAATAGGTGCCACTCCAACATGAGCATTCGTGTCTAAAGCCAAGGAAAGTTTCGCCCCTATTTTCACGCTAATACTTTCAAAATCAAAACTGTAATAAGGATTTATATCATATAAGCCATGGAAATAATTTGCAGCACTATCAATTACCGGGAAATTACCGGTAAAGCTTTGTTTAGTATTATATGTTTGAGTTGAAAATGCAACGCCTATATATTGTTCTTTGCTTTTAAGCCAAGACACGGGATAATCGGAATATGCTTTTAGGTCTACCAAATGTTCTTGACTATTAAAGTGGTCCCAAAAAAACTTATAAGAAAGATCCATTGCCCAGTCACGAGTTTTTTTGTCAAAATTACCTTTCATATCTAAATGAAGCCTGGCATGCGAATACACTTGATTAATATCGTCTTTAAAATCATTGCTGGTGCTTTGTAATTCCACAGGATAATCGCTGGGAGAAAAACCATAATAATGTATTTGGTTACGCTTATAATCAACACTTACTTTGGTACTTTGCTTTCTTCTAATATGTTTAGTCCATACCTCTGCAGAGCTTAAACTGCTCCCTGAATAGGCCATTTCTTTAATTCCTCCAGCAGTAGATAAATGCCTAATATGCAGTCCTACTTGTGATCGAGTGCTCATTACATTATTCACAAAAATCTCCACATATGGACTTGTATACATCCCAAAACCAGCTTTCACGTAGTTTTGTGCATCTTTTGTACGTTTACGATCGATAAATTTGGCTGCTGTCAGCTTCTCCAAAGAAAAATTAGTTTCAAATAGTCTGGGAGTGGTTAAATAATCAATCTTTAATTTATGTGTATGGCTGGTGTCGGATGATGGAGTAAAATTAATTTTATGTGCCTTGCTAATAGTTGGATTAAATGGTGCGATAACCATTACTTCTTCATCAGACTTAAGGTCTTGTATTTGCGACATCGAAATTATGGGCAACATAAGCAGAACTATTATTAAACTTTTCCAACCTAAACTTCTCATTGCTTTATATTTTAAGATATTCGATGCCATTTTTTTTCTTTTTCCCATGGTTATTAATTCTGCTCTTGGTCTAATACTACACTATCCATTTCTTGTGGAGCTTCATTTTTTAATTCATCAATAGCTTCCAACTCCTCTAAAACTTTCTTCTTTTTAATAGCAATATTTACTAAAGCAGTATCATCTTGGTTCTCTATAATACTTTGCAAAGTTTGCTTTGCTTGGAAAGTATTGCCATATTTTGCATAAATATCAGCTAACAAGATAAAACCTTTTGCTATCCATATATCATAAGATCCAAATTCATTGATGAGCTCAAATACAATTTTCTCCGATGCTTTATAATTACCAAGCTTATATTGGATTAAAGCCTGATAATATTTTGCTTCTGCTGCTGTACTACCTGCTGTTATTTTTGACACAACTGTATATTCCTGATTGGCCAAATTCAAATCTCCTACCTTAAGCGCAGCATGGGCCCTATATGCATGGGCTTTTTTCATTGTTTGATCAGAGACAAAAGTGCTAGTTAAAATAGTTTTTGCCATCACTAATACACTATCACTCATTCCTAAGCTTTGATAACATTCTAGTTGACCATCCAAGCTCTCTGATAAATACATTTCGTTAGAAGCTCTTTTAAATAGTTCTTGATAATTTCTTAGTGCCATATCAAACTTTTTATTAAACCGATAAACTCTTGCCGTTTTCAATAATGACGTTTCACGGAAGGCTTCTTGTGAATTTTTCAAAACGAACTCATAATCTGCCAAAGCCACTTCAAAATTATTAGCTTTCATCAAGCATTCTGCTCTATAAAAATGGGCATTAATTGTAAATGCTCCTTGAGGATATTGTGATAAATAACTGTTGAATCCTCCGATAGCACCTTCACAATCACCATTCATGTATACATTCTCGGTAGCCATATAACTAATACTATCTTGTTCATTATTACTAATATTAGCAAAAGGAATATTTTTTACATATACAAAGAAATCTTGAGCTGCATTAGACTCTACATAAATATTTCGAATGCTTACCAATGCTTGTTTCGACTCTTTTGTACCAGAATAATTTTGCACTACTTCTTTCAAAATTTGAAGTGCATCTGAGTTTCTGTCCATATTATAATAAGTCAGACCTATCTTTAGCAAAGACTGACGTTTAAACGGGCTATTGGGGTAGTTTTTTACTAATTTTGAATAGCTGTTGATTGCCATTTGGTTTTGATCAAATATAAGGTAAGTGGTTCCTAATTCAAATAATGCATCATCGGCTAAAACTGATTTTGGGTATTTACTATAAAAAATATTTAACTCTTGAGCTTTTTGATTAAGGTTACCCTGTCCTCCATATGCCAATGCTCTTTGATACATAGCATAATCGGCATTCACTTCATTCATTTGTAAAGCTAAGCCATAATACTCAACAGCCTTAGGGAAGTTTTTTAGAATATAATAACAATCTCCTGTTCTGAGGTAAGCATCAGCAGTTATTTTGGGTTTGGAATTTTCCTGATGAATTACTTTTTTAAACCACAAAATAGCTTCGGAATAGTTTTCCAGCATATAATAACTAAAAGCTAAATTATAATTGATTTTATTCCGTTCATCCAATTGGCTTATCCTATAATCTGATGCTAATTCTTTCCAATTTTTAATAGCACTATAATAATCCTTTGTTAGGTATAAACAATCTGCCCTCCAATACTTTGCTTTGAGTGTGAGAGTTTTATCATATTGATTATCAATAGATTTTTGAAATACCTGAGCTGCTTCAGTAAATCTTCCTTCGCTAAATAATTCGGATGCCCTATTGAAAGCAATTCGCTGGTAGGCCATATTTAATTCAGTACTTTTCTCTGGAATACTTTCGATAGCAGTTAATGCTCCTTTATAATTCTTTGAGGAGAGAAAAAGATTTACTAAATATCCATATGCTTCATTTCTTCGTGGTGAATTAGGATATTCTTTCGTATATTTGTTAATTGCATTAATAGCTCTGTTAAAAGGGTCATTACTCAATTCATATGATATTTTCGCAAAATTAAACATGGCATCTTCCTTTACTACCTGATCATAATCCAGCTGATATGATGCATAAAATGCCTTGGCGGCAAATTCCTTTTGTTCAGTTTTTAAATAACAGTTTCCTAAATTATACAAGGCATTTTGAGAAAGTGCACCTGCTTTGTTTCTAACTTTTTCAAAGTATTTTATAGCTTTAGAATAATTCTCTATTTCCATATACGCAAAGGCTAATTGATAATAATCGGATTTCTCATAGCCCGAATTTGAGCTCTTCTTATAGTACTCTAGGTATTCAATTGATTCGGCATACCTCTGTAATTTGAAATTAGCATCCCCAATTAACTTTGCGATTTCGTTTTTTCTAGCTCCTTTAGCTGCATTAAAAAATAGTGGAGCTGTTTGTAATAGCTTTTCGTAATTCTCTTCCTGATAATAAATTTGACTAATATAATAAGGAACAATAGATTTAAAAACAGGATCATTTTCCAATTTAATAAATCCTTTTAAAGCAGTTGGGTAGTTTTTAGATTCATAACTAATATGAGAGTAATAATACATAGCAGATGCAGCATAAGATGAATTAGAATCTTTTACTTTATAAAAATAATTACTTGCCTTTTTATTTTTCCCGTTCATGAAATAGCTGTAAGCTGTCTTAAAGAAAAATGTAAGCTTTTCATCTTTTTTTAAATTATTAGGCCTTACTTGTTCATACTCTATTATAGCATTTTTATACTTTTTATGTTTAAAATAATAATCTCCTTTTTCCTTTTTCAATGATTCTAATCGACTATATTCAGGATACATGTCTTCAAACTTCTCAACCAAACCGGGTCCTTCTCTTAAGTCTAACTTCAGTGAGATAAGCGCTTTTAAGTATATTAATTCTTGCTTCTGAACAAGTGTTTTTTTTGATAGATCAATATTTGATATTAATGATTGAGCAGCTAAATACCTATGGTTTTCCATAAGATTGTTTAGCAAAAGCATATCACTCTGTGTTTGAGTATTGACCTGGCTCACTTGGGCAGTTAGCAAGGGTAGATTAAATCCGAATAGAATTAATAAGAAAAAATATAATAACAACGTTTTTCGCATAACCATAGTATTTGATACTGCTAAAATACCAACAAAAAAGAGCTGGAGAATTCTGCAAAATTATAAATGATAACATCAATTTGTTGATAAAACGGATAACTATAAAAAATCGTATGCAAAAAAAAAAGCTACTCAAATTTGAGTAGCTTTTTTTTTAATCAAAATAAATATTTATTTGACTACAAATTTCTTAACAATATTACTTTCCCCATTTTTTATTTCTAAGAAATAAATACCGCTATCATACTTGGAAATATCGAAAGATTTTCTGAATTCACCAGATACTACCTCCACTGTTTCTTCAACCATAGTTTTACCTAATATATCAGAAATAGTTATTGTTAAATCGGCATTTTGAAGAACCAAGAAACCAATATTTACATCATTTGTAGCTGGATTTGGAAACACAGACAAATTAGATATGTTCCCCAGTTCGTTGATTCCAACATTTAATGTACTAAATGAATAATTATCAGCCCAAGCGGAAGTATCGTTGCCATTAAAAGCTCTCACAGACCAATAATACATACTTGCATCCAAAGTATTTAATGGGTAATTATTAGATGATGCTCCTGGAATCACAAAGTATTCTGCATCTGAATTATCAGAGTTTTTAGAAAGTCTAAGCTCATAACCACTAACTGAAGCAATATTTGTCCATTTTAAAACAGGACGATAAGTATTAAGAGCCTGACCATTATTAGGTGACTTCAACTCAATACTACCAACTGTAGAAAAAGATCTTACTTCAGACCATGGCGAAACATCATATGGATGAGCGGCTTTCACTCTCCAAAAATATTCAGTCCCAAATTTATAAAAATCAGGTTGAACATAAGTATACTTGGTAATGAGGCTAACAGGGTCCGTAAATGCCTCATCAAGGCTAATCTGACAAGTGAACTCAAAAATATTATTAGTGTCAGAATCTAACTTACTCCATTGTAATTTTTCATCAAATTCTATATTACTTTCATTATTCCCAGGAGTTTTTAACTCAACGCCTAGAGCTGTTTCAAAAGACCATGTCTCAGTCCAAGTTCCGGCATCTTGAGCATGCATAGGCCGAAGATGCCAATAATATACAGTACCAAACATCAAATAATCAGCCTTTAATTCAAACATCAAATCTCCATCCTCATAACCAGATGTATAAATTCTACTAAGTGGACTATCAAAATTGGCTGAAGTATCAACTTCAATGTCAAATCCATCAATTCCTGTTGGAGTATTACCGTCGATGGTTTTCTTCCATTGAAATCTGGGGAGAATATCAACATTGTCACTACCATCTTTTGGTTTTTTATTTTGTCCTTCAGAAAAAACAGTAAATGTGTATGTCTCACTCCATTCAGAAACGCCAATATCATCGGAGGATTTTACTCTCCAGTAGTATTGATTCCCAAAAAGTAAATACTCATTATAATAAGCTGAAATAGAAGTTGCTTCCTGATCAACAATCAAATCAGTAAAAGCATCATCTGTTGCCAATTGTACATGGTATGTAATTTCTCCAACTCCAGATACAGCATCCCAATCCAAAATGGCATTAGGCATTGCAAATTCATACTCATTTTCAGGAGACTTTAGTTGCGGCACCGTCACTTTTTGCGCAAATGAAAATTGCACTACAATCAGCATGATAAATATTCCGTAAAATTTCTTCATCATTATATCTTTTTTTTATTAAAAACTATTTAGAGATTACCATTTTTGATTGGTATCTTTTTTGGCCATCAATCACCTGAATAATATAAGAACCATTATCCAAGTTATCCATATGAATATTTACAGTAACCAATCCTTTACTTACTTGATTTTGTTGTTTCATTACCAATTTCCCACTTAGGTCAAACACTTCAATATCCACGATACCTTGGTTTTCAGCTTCAAAAGAAAGGTGAGCTTGAAATTGAGCTGGGTTGGGATATATCCGCAACTCGTCATTATTTCTCACAAAACTTTGGGGTTCTTCGAAACCAACAAAATCTCTTGATGCAAATGCTCCTGCTCCAAAAGTACCAACATAAACAGCACCATAATTATTTGCTCCTGGATAATAAAGGTTGAAATTATCATTTACAGGATATACAATAGCTGGCCATCCTAAGCTCTGTTGTTTGATACAAAATACGGGAACATTCCCAAAATCAGTGTTTTCATATTCCCAACTAACTACATCTGCGTGGTTATTAGTAGTATAAAACAATCCATTTTCAGTACCTATAAAAACCAATCCACTATTATTTAAAATAAAAGAAGATGCATAAACTGGCATTTTAGGTAAATTCCCTTGTATGCTTTCAAATTTTGGCGCATCGCTCATCCCTTCCATAGTAGAAAACACGTAACTATCATTCCCATAATTACCTAAAGTAAATACAACATTCTCGGCATTTTCTTGATCTACGGAAATGGAGGTAATGGCTTGGTTTGTGTTTAACACAATCTCAGTATTAGCTATAATACAACCAGGACTTTTAATATCAGCTGTTTCTTCATTATATGCACGAGCAATATTTGATAAACGGAACAAACGGCCTTCTGATGTCCCAACCCAAAGGTAATTGGCATCCTTGGAGTAGGCCATACAGGTAGGAATACCTTCTACAGCACCAATTTGCCACCAAACAGGATCTGTGGTATAATCTAGAACTCCAGTTGACATAAAAACTCCACCATCAAAAACAGCACCTGATTTACCTTCTACCGCAATAAAACTTTTGGTAGAAACTAAATCAATAATCATAGTAGATTGATTTTCACCAAGATCTTGATGAAGAATAGTTTTGAAAGGGAAGTCGTAATTATTACTTGTGGCCCAAACTTCATCACCTGCACTGTAATTTTTCTTGGCGGTAAACTCTACAGAATCTCGAGAAAATGGGTTACTTTGTGATTCCCATAAAAGGAATGGTGACAAAAACTCATCACCAGGTTTAACACCATGTAAAATATTATTTGTGTTCACTCCAGCATCCTCAGATCGCCAAAAGGTTCCATCTTCAGCAGAACATACATAGAAATCTGGGTTAATAAAACTAATATGACTATAACCTCCAGTTACTGCAGAAGGACCTCCAAAAATATTCCCCAACATTTCATAAGCTTGATTAGAACCATTATCTAGAATCAATTGCACACCATTAAATTGCGCACCGGCTAAAACATTACCAAATTTATCAGCATTTATTGTAAAATACTCAGATGTTTTATATGCTCTATTAAGAAGTTGAATACTTGTAAAATCATTTTTAGTAACGCCAATACCTCCATCTGTACCAAATATTACATGACCTGTAATAAAAGGGTTAAATGCGATAGTATTAATGCCAAAATGTAAATAGAAAGACTCTCCAAAAGGAGGAAAAGGATTTGAGTCACCATCAGTAACTTGCTGCCAACTATAATAACCAGTTGGTTGAGCTTCGTAGCCTTTATATAAATCGTGAGCTCCAATGTATACAATTTTTTCGTTTAATGGGTCCACCGCTATTGAGTTATTTCTAAGCCCATTACCATTAAATATATCGCCCATTGAAGATCCGCCTGGATAAACAATACGCCAACTATTTCCTTTATCAGTTGAAAGATAAATATTAGACATGGCTCCACTAGATTCCACATAACTACTGTAAATATAATTTGAATTTGATGGAGAGATAGCATACTTTATATTCCCAAAGTTACCTGATGGCAACATTCCATCTTCATCTGTTGAAATTAGAATAAAATCGGCAAAACCACCGGTAGAGATATAGGTATTACCGGCGACAGCAGCAATAATTAAACCGTCAAAAGCAACTACATCACAACTTTTACCAATTAAGTCTTCTGCTCCAGCACGAGCATAAACCCAAGTAGACCCATCAAAAAACTTTAAACCGGTGTTAGTAGCAGCATACAGTCTATCAGAACCACTTACAGCCAGCTTTTGTATAAAAGCCCAATTGCCTTCAACATCGTCACCTGAGGGGCTTGTACCATCCATTAATTGAAAACTACCACCAGTTTTTTTATAAATTCCTTTACCAATAGTGCTACCTTCTGCAATCTTGTTAGAAGCAGGTTCTAAACTAACTCCAGTGCCAACATATATCGTTCCATCACTTCCTTGAGCAATTGTTGAAACATTCAATACATCATCCATAGGAACAATTTCCCAAATATTTCCATAATCTTTTGAAGTCCATAAACCACCTGATGTACTACCAGCATATAATGTATGTCCTGTTGGATCCTGATTGTCGAAAATAATGGCTCTTGTAGGGCCTCCCATATTATCTGGTCCCATAGACAACCAATTATAATTTGCATTTGTTGATTTAAGTCCTCTTAAAACTCTAGAATCAACTCTAGCCTGTAGAACATCTGCAATATTAATTTGGCCAGTGATCTGGTTGCTTCTTATCTGGTTTAAATACTCAGAAGAAGTCATTTTTTTGGATTTATCGACAGAAACTCCTTGTTCTCCTTGTGAGGAAAAAGCCATCGTAAAAGATGTTAATCCGGTAAGGAAAGTTAAAAAAGTAAATCGTAAAAATCTATTTTTCATACCCGCTCGCTTTTATTTTAGTATTAATTACGTACTATATCCTAAATAGTGGCACAAGTTACATCATTTTTACGTCTTAACAAATTATAGTATTCAATTTGTTTTAACATTTTTTAAGGGTTTCCTTTATCATTCCATGCTTATAGGATATCTAAATGGTTTACGAATTGAATCAATGGCATAAAGCAAGATTATTAATTATCGTATTTTCTTATATACAAGCAACTTACAATACTCTTTGTTTTTAAGTATAACATGAGTGTTTGCTTATAATATAGCCCCAAAATAGTTTTCAAATTACACAAAACAAAAGCTGTATTTGCAAAATAAAAGCTCATTTATCTCCAAGAAATCAACTAAAACTAACCTTTTCTAACATGTTTTCTATTAAAAAATGACCTGTTTGGAGAAAATAAAGTAAAAAAAGATCAAATAATTTGAAAATTTTCTCCTTCGATCCAGCCAATGCTTCCATTTTGAATTTTGATTTTTTTCCAAGCTCCAACCTGGTCAAGAATATAAACTTTGGTTCCTTCATGAATTACAAAAAGATCTACGCTGTTTTTCGAAGGAGAGCTTTTTACCGTGATACTTGGTGTAAAAATAATGGCTTCATTATGTTTTTTAAATGATGAGTGTTTTTGGACTGTTAAAAAGAAAACAAAGGCAGAAAACAACAAGAAAATGATTCCTGCCCAAAATCCAATTTTCCTGATTACTAACCGTGTTGATAAAAAATAAATTAGTATTAACAGCAAAGAAAGGCCAAATAAAACCAATCCAATATAGGCCCAAAGATCAATGGGAAAATAATTATACAAACCCTGATACCATCGAATAAAGAATAGTTGTGGAACTTTCTCAATCCTATCAGGGATTAACGTATTACATAGGTTCAAATTATAGCTGACATTTTCATCATTGGGATTTAATTTCAATGCTTTTTCATAGTATAAAATCGCACTAGGGATTTCTTGCAATTTATAATAGCAGTTGCCTAAGTTATAATATAATTCAGGTGATTGATAACCACTATCAATAATAGTTTGATATATAAGCGCTGCTGTATCGTATTTTGCAGCAGAATAAGATTGTTCTGCTTGTAAGAGGTCAGCTCGATGATCTTGCGCGTGTAAAGTGCCTATTACTAACATTAAGATCAGTAATCCAATATGTTTTGCTTTCATCTGCATTATTTTAATTGATCTTCAATTTTACTAATAATATCAATTCCTTGTTGATATACTTTCTCCATTGTAGAGGCTTTATCACCTGGAGCAAACCTTGCAAATTCACAATCGTTCAGTGTAGTAACAAACTCCTCAATCACCTCCTCAGAAACACCTTTATTCTTTAGTTTATCATGAACTGACGTAATAGAAAGCTCAGCAAGAGGAATCGAGAATTTATCGCTAACATATCCCCAGAGGGCCTGTCCTAGCTCATTATAAAATTGGGCTTCTGATCGAGATTTAAGAAAACCATTAGCTTCCTTGAGTTTTCTACGAGCCACCTTAGTAGCATTCTTGTTTTTCATGAGGTTAATATTCCCTCTTTTCTCCCTTTCATTGCGCCATAATAACACTATTAAAAATACCAAAACGATTGGAACAACAAGGAAAATATAGAATAAGTAGGACCCGAAGAAAAAATGTTCAAATGGCTCCAGATTAAAAGGCATTAAATATATATACCTAATATCTTTTCCTATATATCTAATATCTTCTTTACTACTTCCACCATAAGTTACATTTTGACTTGGATGATTAGATTTGGTTACCTTTATTTGATAAGCATCACTTTTCAATTCTTTATAATTTCCTGTTGAAGGATTGAAATAATTAAAAGTTACAGAAGGAATTTCGTAATCTCCAGCACTGCGGGGAATTACAGTATATTCAAAGGTTTTATATCCAGACACACCACTACTTTGCTTTCGTGTTTTTGTAGTTATTTTAGGATCATATACTTCGAAATCTGGTGGGAAATCTATTTGTAAATCGGGTAATAAATCTACATTTCCCTTCCCACTGATTGTGTATTTTATTGTAATGGCTTCATTAGCCATTACTTCTTTATGATCTATATTAGACCCCAAAGAAAAACTACCTACAGCACCGCTAAAGTCAATTGGTTTTCCAGACTTAGGGAGATCTTTTACATGGATTTTAAGTTTCTCCGAGAATAATTGCTTTTCAACATTACGATATGAATTGCTAAAAAATGGATCGTTAAAAAAGCTGTCAAAGAAAGGATCATTTGATGTGGCTCTTTTTCTGCTAGTTTGCATTTGTACAACACAAGACAGGGACATGGGTTCAATAAGCAAATCGCCAGTTTTTTGAGGATATAAAGCAGCCTTTTTTATATCTGCAACAATATATTGCTCACCATTTATTACTTCCTGCTTTTGCTGCAGTTTTTGCTGGTCGCCCAATAAATCAATAGACCAAAATCCTACAAAAGCAGATAGTTTATCTACACTGAGATTGGATACAGGCACTTTAGTATAAATACGATAAGTAACTATTATTTTTTCACCCAAATAAACATTTGATTTGCTAGCAATTGCTTTTATATATACATCTGATGGTTTTAACCCATTGGATTTGTTTTGCTGTGAGGTTTGATTATTATTTGATCGAGATCTAGTAGTTTGGCTATTGGATGCACTAACAATAACCTTTCGTTTGGAAGATTTATAAATTTTGCCATTTACTTTGATAATGGCTGGTGGTATGATAATTTCGCCTTCCCTATTGGCCACTAGTATATAGGAGTAGGATATTGAAATATTCTGTGTTACTTTTCCTCCTATAATTTGGATACTGCTATTCTGGCCTCTATTTGGCCCACTTAAAATACTTAGTCCATCAAAAGCAGGTGCTGTGAAATCATCAACATCAGCATTTATTTTATAGGTTAGGCGAAAACGCTCACCCAAACTGACTTGATTGGGGACAGAAACTTTAAAATCAACACTTTGGGCATGAAGGCCAAAACCTGCAAATGCCACCATGATGATCATTAAATTGACAATTCGTTTCATTTATTATTACGTTTTTATTCAGCTAAACAATTTCGCAAATGTACATCTTTTCATAGGTTCTCAATAGTTGAAAGCAGAAAATAAAGAGTTGAAGATTGATTGTTAGTTACATGTCATTCAAACTTTATTTTCTTTCGAACGTTCAAGCCTATCTACCAATCTTTTTCAGATTTAACCACTTTTGCATTTTTCATTTTCGCTTTTTTTAAGTTTTCTAAAGTTTTCTTTTCGTTATTTTTTAAAGCATCTAACATTCTTTCAGCATCTTTTTTGGATATCTTTTGGGCTTGCTGTTCATTTTGTTTTCCTTGTTTTTGATCTTGTTGGCTCTTGTCTTGATTCTGTTGTTGTTGGTTTTGTTTGTCTTGATTCTGCTTATTTTGTTCTTTCTTATCCTGATCCTGCTTATCTTGGTTTTGTTTGTCTTGGTTTTTCTTGTTTTGGTCTTTCTTGTTTTGGTCTTTCTTATTGTCCTTTTTTTGATCTTTATTTTGATTCTTTTTTTGCTTTTTCCTTAAATATTCCAAATTATATCGGGCATTATCATTTTTAGGGTTTTCTCTTAAAGCCTGCTTATATGCCGCTGTAGCTTCTTCTGCTTTTCCGGCCTTCAACATGGAGTTACCTAGGTTATAATACAAATCGGATCTTTCCGTAGCTGTTTTTCCTTTAATATTAGCTTTACTAAACACTTCAGCTGCTTTTTCATAATTTTCTTGCTGATACATAGCATCGCCAAGATTAAATTGTGCAGTGCCATTTTCTGGGTTTTTATCTAAAGCTTTTCGGTAATTTATTTCAGCTTCGTTAAAACTACCATTACTAAAATCGTTATTCCCTTTACGAACCAAGCTTTTATCGCTTTGTGCACTCAAAGTCCAAGGGATTACAATGGTAATGACAAATAGCAATAAGCTTATTTTATTTACTCCTCTATTCATCTTTTGTTGTTTTTGAATCAAAAATATTAAACTTGCCCGACCATTTACTTTTTTTATCAGTCACAAAAATCTCGAACACTAAAAACACGATAGCTAATCCAATAAGGTATTGAAATCTATCTTCATAATCGGAGAAAACTTTAGTATCATATTTTTGTTTTTCCATTTTATTAATGCGATCGAAAACATCTTTTAAGCCTGCAGTTGTATTATTTGCTCTTACGTATATGCCTTTCCCTGCAGCTGCTACTTTCTGGAGTGTTATCTCATCGAGCTTTGTAACCACCGTTTTACCACTAAGATCTTTTTTAAAGCCTACTTGTTTACCATTAGAAAAAACGGGAATTGGGGCTCCTTCAGGCAAACCTATACCAATTGTGTACACGCTTGCTCCTTTCTCCACTGCAGCTTCGGCAGCTACTACTGGATTATCATCATGATCTTCACCATCGGTAATAACAATAATTGCTTTCTCATGTTTACTTTCATTAAAAGCTTCCAAAGAAAGGCTAATAGCTTGCCCTATACTGGTTCCTTGGGTTGGAACTACATCGGTATCAATGGTGTTGATAAATAGTTTTGCAGCACTATAATCGGCAGTTATAGGGAGTTGAGTATATGCTCTTCCTGCAAAAACTACAATTCCTATTCTATCGCCTTGAAGCTTATCAACTAATTTTGATATTGCTCTTTTAGCACGAGCAAGTCTATTTGGTTTTATATCTTGGGCTAACATACTATTAGAAACATCCAAAGCAATCATTAAATCAACTCCTTTTCTTTCTACTTTTTCCAGCTTACTCCCTATTTGAGGATTTGCCAAGCCAATAATTAGTAGGGAATAAACAAGAGAATAAATCATGAATTTAATCCATAATTTTTGCTTAGGTTTTTCGGGCATTAATAGATTTATAAGCAATTCGTCGCCCATTTTTCTATTTCTTGCTTTTCTTTGCAAAAGCATGATATAAAAAAGCATGAAGAAAACCGGAATGGCAATCAAATAGTATAAATATGTTATTTCTTCAAATCGTATCATTTACAAATATTTTATGGCAATGTTTTTAAATATGTGTATTTTAATACTACCATTAGTATCAATAGTATTGCAGCTATCAAAACCCAAATATGGAATTCTTCGCTTTTTTTACTAAATACAGTCACATCAATTTTCGATTTCTCTAATTCATCAATGGCCTGATATATTTCCTGCAATTTTTTATTGCTAGTTGCTCTAAAATATCTACCATCGGTTAAAGCAGCAACTTGTTTCAGCAGTGGTTCATCAATTTTTACTTCCATTTGTTGCATTTGCACACCAAATGGAGTTTGTACTGGATATGGTGCTGTTCCCATAGTTCCTACACCAATAGTATATACTCTGATTCCATACATTTTTGCAATCTCGGCAGCCGAACTAGCATCTAAAGCACCCATATTACTAACTCCATCTGTGAGAAGAATAATCACTTTACTAATGGCCTTGCTGTCTTTTAATCTACTTATAGCTGTTGCTAGACCATCACCAATGGCAGTGCCATCTTCTATCATTCCGCTTTGCACATCTTTAAAGAGGTTTTGCATCACCTGATGATCTGTAGTAAGAGGGCATTGTGTAAAAGCTTCGCCACTAAATACTACCAAGCCTACTCTATCATTTGGCCTTCCTTTGATAAAATCAACAGCTACTTTTTTTGATGCTTCCAGCCTATTTGGTTGCAAATCTTGTGCTAACATACTACTCGACACATCAAGAGCCATCATAATATCTATTCCTTCTATCGATGTATCTTCGCGCTTACTACTGGTTTGTGGACGAGCCATTGCAATAATAAGTAAAGAAACTATAATCATTTTCAAAACAAAGGGAAGGTGAATCAGTCTTTGTCTTAGGCTAACAGGAGCTCCTTTTAATGTCTCCAGACTGGAGATTGTCATATAAGCATGGTTTCCTTTGTATTTCCACAAATACCAAGCTATTAGCAATGGAATAGTAACGAATAGCCAGAAAAATTCGGGTGTAGCAAATTCAATATTAGTGAACATTTATTTCCTCCTCTCCTTTTTCTTCCTTTTTGATTATTTGTTTGGTTTCGTTCACAAAATCGATACAATTATTAAAACTGGTATCATTCTCTAGGGCCGAAGCGCCAGATTTTGCAAACTTTACCAAATCTGCCAGGGTAAAAGTAGCAGCTATTTTAGCCAAAGCATCAGTGTTTACATTTGTGTCTTTTAAAGCATTCATTATTTCGGTGCTTACCATTTCTACGGCATTAATTTCAAACCTGTCTTCAATATACCTTCGCATAATATCGGTAAGCTCTGAATGATATTCCTTTAACCTTCCGGCTTGCCATAGTTTTTTTCTTTTTAATTTATCCAAATCAAGCATTGCTTGCTCATGGGCAGGCAAAGCCGGTTTGTCTTTCCTTTTAAATAGTGGTTTGTTCTTCTTTCTCCTTTTGATGAAATAAATAATAGCAAAAACAATAATTATAATGGCAAAAACAAACATAATGATTGGCAAAAACTCTTCTATAGTATAGGGTTGTGCTATTGGTCTGATTATAGGTTTAATATCTTTAGTGGTATCCACATCCACAGTAAACACATTCAATAATAATGGTTCACTTTGAATCACATCAAAACTAGTATCTCCTGCCTGCATCATTCCAAAAGGGATAGCCGGAATAATAAAGTAGCCGGTATCAAACGCTGTTAATATTAATTGTTGTTTGAGTGTTTGAACATTTGTTTCTTTATTAATTATTGTGTCCAATTTAGTTCGGCCAATAATTTCAATATTACTGGTTAAAGTATCGTTAAAAACAGGAAATAATGGTTTCTTATTTAATGGCAGTTTGTAATTGATGTCCAACATCACTCGTTCACCAATTAATATAGCATTGGTATCTGTTTTTACTGAAACATTTTGAGCAATTAGTTGCATACTTGCCAAAACTCCAAATACTAATATGAATAATTTTGTTTTCATTAGGCTCGTGCTTCTCGTTTTTTAAACATGGAAATTAGCGGTTTCACATAATCCTGACCTGTACTTACTTCGGCCATATCTACACCAGACTTTTTAAAAGATTCTATAGTTTTACGTTCCAGTTTATTAGCCTCATTAGCATAATACCTTCTCACTGCACTACTTGATGTATCAACCCAACGCATCTCACCTGTTTCTGCATCTTTCAACTGGATGAGGCCCACATTAGGAATTTGGTTCTCTCTTTTATCAAAAACTCTCACGGCCATTAAATCATGCTTATTATTAGCAATTTTTAAGGCGTCGATAAAACTAGGACTACGGAAATCAGATAATACAAATGCGGTACAGCGTTTTTTAATAGCATTGGTTAAAAATTTTAAAGCCTCTGCTATATCTGTTCCTTTGCTTGTGGCTTTAAAATCTACTAGTTCACGAATGATTCTTAAAATATGTGTACTCCCTTTTTTTGGAGGAATAAACTTTTCGATTTTATCGCTAAAGAAAATAACGCCCACTTTATCATTGTTTTTAATTGCCGAGAAAGAAAGAACAGCGGAAATTTCGGTAATTACTTCCTGTTTAAAGGATGCTGTGGTTCCAAACTGATTGGAAGCAGAAACGTCGATTAATAACATGACAGTCATTTCTCGTTCTTCTTCAAAAACTTTAATGAAGGGTTTATTGAAACGAGCGGTTACATTCCAGTCGATATTTCGCACGTCATCGCCATATTGGTATTCGCGCACTTCGCTAAAGGCCATACCCCTTCCTTTGAATGAAGAGTGGTATTGCCCCGCAAAGATTTGATTACTCAATCCTCTGGTTTTGATTTCTATCTTCCGTACTTTTTTAAATATCTCTTTTGCAGTCACTGTTTATAAGTTTAGAAAGTGAAAAGTTATTAATTGGATAATATATTAAGTTTTAAAGTAAAAAGTTACTTTTCTTTAGAGCTACTTTTAACTTTATACTTTTAACTTTCAACATTAAGGTACTTCAACCATATTCAGAATTTCGTTAATAATATCAACAGATGTAATGTTTTCAGCTTCTGCTTCGTAGGTTAATCCTATTCTATGACGCAGCACATCGTGAGCTACAGCACGAATATCTTCTGGGACTACATATCCTCTTCTTTTAATGAAAGCATAAGCTTTAGCAGCAAGGGCCAAACTAATACTAGCACGAGGAGAGCCTCCGAAAGCAATCATAGGTTTTAGTTTTTCCAGGCGGTATTTTTCAGGGTAACGACTGGCAAAAACAATATCGGTTATATATTTTTCAATTTTTTCATCCAGATATACTTCCCGAACTACTTCTCTTGCTTTAATGATATCAGTAGGTTTAACAACCGGCATCACTTTTTGAAAAGCGTTATTGATATTCTGACGTAGGATCAACATTTCTTCTGATTGTTCAGGATAAGAGATCACTACTTTTAACATGAATCTATCTACTTGCGCTTCGGGCAAAGGATAGGTTCCTTCTTGCTCAATTGGATTTTGTGTAGCCATTACTAAAAATGGGTCGGGGAGAGGATATGTTTCGTCGCCAATTGTTACTTGATGCTCCTGCATGGCTTCTAATAGAGCAGACTGTACTTTAGCCGGACTTCGATTAATCTCATCTGCTAAAACGAAATTAGCGAAAATAGGTCCTTTCTTTATTTGAAACTCCTCCTTTTTCTGACTATATATTAAAGTTCCCAAAAGGTCAGCAGGTAATAAATCCGGAGTAAACTGGATTCTTGCAAATTTACCATCAATAGCTTTTGATAGAGAAGTAATTGCTAATGTTTTGGCCAATCCGGGCACACCTTCTAAGAGGATATGACCATTGGAAAGCAATCCGATTAACAAACTATCAACCATATGCTTTTGCCCTACGATTACTTTATTCATTTCCAGACTTAAAATATCTATAAATGAACTCTCTAATCTGATTCTCTCGTTTAATTCTCTGATATCTGTTTGTTCCATTTTTTAGTTTATTAATTATTGATTTGCAAATATACTGCGGCTAAAAACATGGTCAAATTATGCGCGGTTAAAAAATGTTAAGCATTGTTTAGGGGAGGTTAAAGCTGGGAAAAGCTAATCACCGCTGATAAACGTTATTTTCTATTTTCCAATCCGTTTTGTTTATGTAGTTAATTTTCTAATCTTCGTATATTCAAGAGAAACAATTTAAAAAGGCCAAATATGAGGATATACATAAATGGCCATTCCTCCTACAGCGGCAAAAGCCAAACCCATAAAAATAAAGAAAAAAGCCAAAATTCCTTTCTTTTTATAAATGCTATAAAATCCCATAAGAATTGAAATAGCTGCATATATGAACATTCCTATTATCATCCTCTTGTAAATACAAATTCATTCTCATTACTCAATGTTTCATTATAGAAATAGCCAGCTTCACTAAAAAGTTTAATTTCTTCCGGTGTTTCAATACGATTTTTGATAATATATCGGCTCATAAGCCCACGTGCTTTTTTTGCAAAAATAACAATCACTTTATATTGATCACCCCTGGCTTCTTTAAAAATGGGAGTAATAATCTGAGCATTTATTTTACTTGTTTTTACCGATTTGTAATACTCGTTTGAAGCAAGATTAATCAATACCTTCTCACCTTGCTTATTTATACTTTCCTGGATATTCTTAGTAATTTTATCTCCCCAAAATTCATATAGATTTTTGTTCTTTCCTTGTACTAATTTGATTCCCATCTCCAAGCGATAAGGCATCATCATATCCAAAGGGCGCAAAACTCCATATAAACCGGATAATATTCGGAGGTGTTCTTGTGCATAATACATATCGTCTTGCGAAAAAGAATAGGCATCCAAGCCATTAAACACCTCGCCTTTAAAAGCTAAAAGAGCTTGACGAGTAGTGCCAGTAGGAAAAGGTAGTTGCCATTGTGCAAACCTATCATGATTTAAATAAGCAATTTTGCTGCTTACTTTCATCAATTCAGAAATTTCGTTTGGTTTTAGTTTTTTCAATTGCCTTATAAGTTTCTGGCTTTCCTTAAGAAATGGCGCCTCAGTTTCTCTTTCTATGGAAGTAGGTGTTTTATAATCTAAGGTTTTAGCTGGGGATATGATTATAAGCATTTTGTAATATTTTTTAGCTAATTCATGATTTTATTGAAGAATCATTTTTTTAGAGCTCTTTTTTGCAAAGATGCATAAATAATTATTAAAGCTAATTATTTGCAAGAATTTATGATTAGTTATGGTTGAGTAATTGTTTGTGATTTGCGTATGCTTAATGGTTGTTTTTTATTGAAAAAAATAAAAACTTTTAAAGATGGTTTTAATAAATAAAACGGAAAAAATAGAACTCTATACAATAGTTTATAAAATTCCCATTGCCCATTTTTTAAAATAGGGCAGTGAGGGCCATCACAATATCTCTAGGCTAATTAAAAATCCCGAGCCAATCTTTTGGTGAAAATAAAAACGGCAAAAGAAGTAGTTATAGCTCCAAAAAGAAACAGCATTCCTACATTTACTAATTGAGTTATCATACCAACATCTCTACCTAAATTATCGTAAAATCCATCAATAGCCCAAAAATTAATTGTAAACATAGCTACATTTCTTAAAAATTCAGGAAAAAGAAATAAAGGAATCATGCTCCCACCTAAAGCTGACATAACAAGGATAATAATTAGAGATAAACTTTCTACTTGCTTTTGACTCTTTGATATTGCAGCAATCAAAATACCAAACCCGCTGGCAGCAAATGCTGTACCAATGACTAATAACACTAGGCTTGTAAAATTTCTGAAAATATCCAACTGAAATGCCAGCCAAACAAATAGTACTAAAATAACCATTTGAATAATCGCAAAAATAAAACCACTGGCCAATTTAGCTGTAATTATTTGCCAAGGTTGAACAGGGCTGTATAATAGCCTTTTTAATGTTCCTGTATCACGTTCTTTAATAATGGAGCTTCCCATTCCTGTAATGCTAAAAAGCAACATCATAACAGAAGTGCCTGCAAAAGCCTGAATCAATCCCCAAGGCATATCTTCTTTTACTGAAAGTGCTGTGGATTTCAGCGTGGTTTTTTCAACAGATGTTTCATTATTATCGGTGGAAAATTGTTTATCAATGTCTGCATGTATTTCATCAATAATATCTTCAGGTAATTCGTTTGCATACTTTTCATCAATAAAGGAATGTACTTGTCCTTTACTGCTTTGTTCACCCAAAAAAGGCATAAGAACAGAGAGTAAAGCCCCTTGTGTTAATCCCATTTCCATTTCTTTAGACTCATCGTAGAAAAACTCCAAAGGAGCTCCTCCTCCGGCAGCTATAGAATCGGCAAACCCTTTTCCCACCAAAAGCATAGATGTTACTTCTCCGTCCAACACCAGCTTTTTCCCTTCTTCTAGTTGGCGAAAAATTAAGCGCAAACCTTTTTCGGCATGAAGCTCCTCTTTTAATTGTTGGCTGATTGCTGTAGAATCTTCATCGCAAAAAACTAAATCTTGAGGTTTATCCTCCATACCACCACCAAAACTACCATATACCATGGAAAAAAGAGCAATTAAAACAATGGGTAAAATAAAGGAAAGCGCCATTCCTTTTTTATCTTTAAATGCTTGCAGTATATCTTTACGTATTAAACTTGCGATCATTATTCTCTCAATTTTTTTCCTGTTAATTCTAAAAATATCATTTCCAGATTTACTTTTTTAACTTCTGCTGACTTCACCTCAAAATTATTTTTATCAAGCAATTGAAGAATACGCACCAAGTCCTTGGTAGCATTTCTAGTAGAAATATATAGCTGATTGTTTTGAATTTTGACAGAATCAATCATGTCAGGAAGTGTTTTTGCAAGAAAATCACTAGTGATGTTTGATTTTTCTTCTAAACTAATTAGTAGAGTTTCTTCCATTGAAAGCTGATTTTTTAAGCTATCCAGCCTTCCTTCTGCTATCAGTTTTCCGTGATCTATTATCCCAATTCTATCGGATAATCTTTCTACTTCTTCCATATTATGAGATGTGTAGAAAATCGTTTTCCCTTGCTGGTGTAGTTTTTCAAAAATTTCGTAAGTAAAGAGTCTACTTTGAGGATCTATTCCTACTGTGGGCTCATCCATAAATAATACTTCCGGTTGATGTAACAGAGCAGCCGCAATATTAATTCTTCTTTTCATTCCACCACTGTAGGAACTAATTCGCTGATTCCTTTGATCATATAAATCAAGAAAGCGAAGTGCTTCTTCAACCCTTCCTTTTAATACACTGGACAAAACGCCATTTATTCTCCCCCAAAAATTCAGGTTTTCAATCGCCGACAAATCATTATAAAGAGCTATTTCCTGTGGAACAACACCAATTTTCTTTTTTATTTCCTTACTGTTTATAGAGGAGTTTAAACCATCAATTTCAACAGCTCCTGAAGAGGGTTTCGTAATATTAGAAATAATATTAATACAGGTGGTTTTGCCTGCGCCATTTGGCCCAAGTAAACTGTAAAACTCTCCTTTTTTTACATGAAGACTTAATTTATCAAGTGCGGTGAAATTACCAAATTGCTTACTAATTTCGTTTATTTTAATCATATCATCCTTATTAAATGGCCATTTTAAAGCCTGGAATGGTACGCAAATCTACATATAATTTTTTCATAAGGCTTTCAGATTCTAAATCAATATTTACAGTAAAGCTTGTATATGTTCCTTTAGTACTAGGTTTGTAACGCCAGTTTTTAAAAGGAATATGCAGCTCAATTAATAGTGATTCCATTTCGGCAATACTAATTTGCGGATTGGGTAATGTGTGCATAATAATTTTCAAGTCGAAATTTACTGGGAATTTTACTTTCTCATTTTTCCCAAATCCATTATTTTGTATTTTCATTATTCTCCTTTCGAATTGTTTTCATCTAACTTAGTGAGGTTTATAAAGTAGCAAATATATATTTGTTTTATATATGGAATACAAAACCCAGCTTTTTTTCATAATAATTATCACTAATAAAGAAATGTCTGGAGATTATAATTTACGATTAAAAAAAAAGCCGGAAACTATGAAGTCCGGCTTTTCAAAATAAAGAACAGCAATACTAATTGAATGATTGATTTGATCTCAGTAGCTTCTTATTCAAACGGTCTCTTTTACTTAAGAAGTATGTATGAGGAAATTGACTTGAATTAATTATATAATTGTCTTCATCTTTTATATAGACATTTATCTTTAAAGGTTTTATTTCCTTACCAGATAAGTCCAAAACAAATAATGGAGAAGAACTTGAAGGGATGAAATTATCATCAAATTGATGTTCTTTTAAATTAGATAATGATGTTAAAAAACTATTTACTTTTCTAAAATCAGCGGTATCGGTTTGGTTTATTAAAAATACCATAGAATCTGTTCGTGCTAATACAAAACTACTATCTCCGGGATATTTAAAGGACACCTGATCAATTTGATCTTTTTTTACTGTCAAAATTCTTTGATTACGAAAATCGTTAAACTTTCGATTAAAAGTCATTGGGAGAAATCCTTCAATAATAAAAGACTCCGGAGCTTTAGCTAAACGCACATATGTTAGCCCTACACCATTATTCCTCCCTTGTTGCTGGTAGGGCGAATCATTTTGTTTATATATAAATTTACCAATATATACATCCTTTATTAATTGATTTTGGCTATTAAAAAATTGCACATTAGTGGCCAATGAATCGTTTAATTTATACTCTTCCCATTTACTCTCATTGGTACCAACTACATTTTGAATTTTAAAATCGGCAATCGTTTTAAGCATGTGATTAACCGTAGCATCATCGGCCAAACTCTTATTATTAGCTTGTTTCACATACCATTTATCATTATCCTTATATATTTCTATGGTATTTTCTTGCTTGGGATTAATAATATTTATTGATGAAATTAATGAAGTATCCACCTTGATAATCTCCATATCAAAATTACTATCTTTCTCAATATTAATCACATACTTCCCTAATAGGTAAATCCCAATAAGCACTATCAAAATGATTAAATATAGATTGTTTTTGTTTTTCTTAGCCATAATTCTCCTCCATTCTTTTTTGTCTTATTGCCTTATTTCTTTGCATTCTAACTACACCAACAATAATGATGAGTAGGATGGGCAATAGGAAATTTAAATATTTTAATAGAATCTTAGTGCTGTCTTCGAGTTGATCTATTGGCCTTGAACTCACAGCTTTAGTTCTCAGTCCAATAAGCCCTGTATCATCTGAAAGCCAATCAATACCATTAACCAATAAGCTTATATTATCAGCTTGGATTTGTTGATGAGAGTTTTTAGCACCGACAGCAAAATCACCATTTGCAATAATCACCATTTTATTTTTGGCCTTTGATGCCATGCTTCCTTCCAAAGCAGCAGCAACTACCAAATTAGGTTTATTAAAGTCTACTTTTGACCATTTTTTCTGCACGTCAAAAAAGATTGGAGCTTTTAATTCGGCTGAATTCTCCGATGATAAAGCAAGTGGAATAAAAAGGACATTTGTATCGCCTGTATACTCAATAGGGCTCACAAAGGGAAGCATAACACTTTCTAAACCTTTAACTACAGGGTGATCTGAAAACTTAGAGATGAGAGGGATATACGGAAATTGTATTTGAGTTCGATAACTAAATCTTCCAGATTGTTGCTGTAGTGAAACGCTACCACAATGAGCATCAACTACAAAAGAAGGCTTCACAATAATTCCTTTTTCTTGCAACCAAGACTCAAGCATGGTGTTTTGTTCTGTTCCATATTGGCTTTGCAAATCACCTTTTACTCTATTGAGAGCGATAAACATATTACCACCTCTAGACAAGAAACTATTTAATACCGAAAGTTCCATATTATTTAAACTATCAGTAGGTCTGATAATAGCCAATGTTTTGATATTACTAGCAATGGTATCATTAAGAGTGATAGTTTTTACATTATACAAGATATCTAATTCCGATTTAACCTGCTGTAACTCATCTAAGCCAGGCTCTCCATGTCCCTGTACCAATCCAATAATTGGTTTGTCTTTTACTGATAATTTTTTTATTGCAGAGGATAAAGCATACTCTAAAGGAGCTCCTGGTTGAATGAAGGGTATAATTTCTTTTGAATCTCCCATTTTAAGAACTGCACCTAAAAATGCTTTCTGCTGTTTCACTTGGTCTTTCTCTCTTACATTGATTAAAACGGGTCTAATCCCATTTTTCATAGCTTCTTGTTCAATGCTTTCATCTGAATTTGGATCTTTTATTTCATAAATAATTTTTCCTTTTGATCTGTTAGCATATTCTATTAACAAATCTTTAAAATCTCGACGAACATTAGCTACATTAGGAGGTAAATCCTTAGAAAAATAGGCTTGTATAGTAATGGGATTATCCAAATTATTTAATAAAGACTTACTGGCATTACTTAATGTATATTGGCCATTCTCGGTAAAATCAAAACGAGCAAAGAAATCGTTTGAAACTAAGTTTACAAATACAGTTATACCAAGAATTAATGCTATGCTGATAAAATATTTTTTAATATTCATTTTTCTAATTTTTTTAATTCAGGTTTCGCTTAGCTAATGAAATAACAGATAGGTATAATCCTACAAACATAATAGATAGAAAATAGATTAAATCTTTGGTATCAAGCACTCCTCTTGAAATACTTTCGAAATGTGTATTAAGGTCCAAATAGTTAAACAAGTTGCCAAATGTCCCTCCTACTCCTGTTGCCAAAACACCAAAAATGATATGAAAAAACAAACCCACTAATAAGGCTGTTAAAAATGATACTATTTGATTATTATTGATACTACTGGCAAAGATACCTACTCCTATATAGGAAGCACTCATTAATAACAAACCTAAATATCCCATTAAGGTAGCACCCAAATCCAGGTTCCCAATGGATGCAACACTAACTATATAAGGAACAGTAAGAATAAGTGCTACAGCAATAATTATAAAATTGCCCCCAAATTTTCCTAAAATAAGCTGCCAATCCGAAACAGGTTTAGTGAGTAATAGTTCAATAGTGCCGGAACGTTTCTCTTCAGCAATTGATTTCATTGTTAAAGCAGGAATAAAGAAGAAGAGCGTCCAATAGGCAATGGCAAAAAAGGTTCTTAAGCTAGCCTGTCCCACCAAAAAGATATCGGAGCCATAAATCCAAGTAAAAAAACCACTAAAGCCCAAAAATATAATAATCATTACATAAGCTATAAGCGAGTCAAAATAGCTATGAAGTTCTCTTTTTGTTAAAGTCCATATTGTTCTCATAATCACTTAATTTAAGGTTAGTTCTCTAAAAATATCTTCTAGTTTTTGTTCAATAGGAGTGAGCTCGGTAATAAACCACCCTTTTTCAACACACAGTTCAAATATTTCCTTTTGTGGCATCATATCCTTTTTACTTTCAAGATGAAATTTATTAGTGTTGCGACCTGCAAAATCTACCATTGCAACAGAGTTTAAATTTTTGAGTGATTCAAAGACTTCATTTGTTTCTCCTCCGTCAATTCCTACCTTTAATACTTCATTACTTTGAGCTTGATTTCTAAGTGATTTGGCAGTACCATTAGCCACAATTTTTCCTTTATTAATAATCAGTATTCTATCGGCTATAGCTTCTACTTCTGGTAAAATATGCGTACTTAGGATTACTGTCTTTTCTTTACCTAATTCTCTAATCAGTTTTCTTATCTCTATTATTTGATTAGGGTCCAGTCCTGTTGTTGGTTCATCAAGAATAAGTATATCAGGATTATGGATTAAAGCTTGAGCTAATCCTACTCTTTGTTTATACCCTTTTGAGAGCTCTGCAATTTTTTTGTGCTTTTCATCATTTAGACCTACTTTAATAATGATTTGTTTGATACGTTCTGGTATTTCAGAAGCAGGAACACCTTGAAGTTCGGCAACAAATTTTAAATAGTCCATGATGGGTATGTCATCATATAAAGGATTATTCTCGGGAAGATATCCTATTCTTTTTTTGAGTTCTTCGGCATCATCTGACATCAACTTACCCCCTATTAACACTTCTCCTTTTGAAGAGGCAATAAAGTTGGTGATAATCTTCATTGTTGTAGTTTTTCCTGCTCCGTTAGGCCCTAAAAACCCTACAATTTCGCCTGTCTTTACTTCAAAGCTAATATCGTCAACAGCATTTTGAACACCGTAGCGCTTTGTTAAATTTTTTATTTGTATATCCATAAGAAATTATTTTATTTTCCAAATTCAACTCTAATATATTTGAGGATGATAATACTTTCTAACTAGATACTCGTTAAATGAAAACTTGATCTTGGTAAAAAAGAGAAAGTATGGAAGATAAAATTTGATGCTGCAGTTTTTTTGAACAAAGACCTTTGTCCAAAAAATCTCAGGTCTGAGAAATATAATTTGAAAGACAATATGATGAAAAATATTACTGATTCCATAATTCCCTTTATTAGACGGCAAATATAAAAAAGTGAAATAACATAGCGAATACGGCTTAACAATATTTAACTATGGGAAATACTTGAGTGCTACATGAGCTTGTTAAAGGAAGCTTTTAGCTATTTTAATCTTACAGATTTTTCAAGCTATAGAAATACCCTTTTTCTGTAATTTGAAGCTTAATAATATCAATCATCATAAAATCGAGTATTAGTTGATTGAGTTTGGCGGGATTAATATTTAGCTTTTTTCTAAGTTGGCTGAAATTAATTGGTTGATGTTTAGTAATATTATAAATAAAAGCTTTTTCTGTTTCGGCATATTGAATATCAACAGATCGACCGTTTTTTTTCTGCTCCCAATTCATAATAAATATTCCGTTTGCTAAAATATTTTCATCATTTATTCTCACAAAAACCTTTAAATCCCCATTCTTATCGGTGGCACTTACTAAAGCCTCATTATTTTGTGCTATTTCTACTTCGAGAATTTTTTTTCCTTCTATTTGCCATTCAGTATATTTTAAGGGTACTTCCGGTTTGCAATACATTTGTGCAGCAGCTTCCAGCATATGTATTTCTTCGTAGGAACGTATACCAGCAGGAACGCCATTATCCTTAACTCCAATGAGGAGTCTTCCACCATTAGTATTAGAAAATGCAGAAAGTGTACGGGCTATTTTTTTTGAATCAGAAATTTCAAATTTAAAATCTTGGGTTTGGTGTTCACCTTGCTCTATTAAAATTTCAATATATGATTTTTTGGAGTTCATTCTTTATGAAGAACGATTAGTTTAAAATTCGGCAATCACAGAAACACCGCCAATTACCCTATCTTTTAATTTAACCAATGGTTTTGCTGTTAGAGGAATATACAAATCTACACGGCTCCCAAATTTAATAAACCCAAGTTCATCGTTTTGAGCAACTCTTTCTCCCACTTTGGCATAACAAACAATTCTACGAGCTACGGCACCAGCAACTTGACGAACGAGCACTAAATTATGCTTATCCGACTCCAAACAAACAGATGTTCTTTCGTTTAAAGAAGATGATTTGGGATGCCAAGCTACCAGATGTTTGCCAGGATGATGCTTAAAATATCGAACTTTACCAGCGAATGGAAACCAATTGATATGTATATCATGTGGAGACATAAAAACACTTATTTGTAAGCATTCCTCTTTCAAATATTCATCTTCAAAAACTCTTTCTACTACTACTACTTCTCCATCTGCTGGTGAAATAATGGCCCCTTCTTTACTAAAAAAATCTCTTTTAGGAACTCTAAAAAAACGAACAATTGAGAAATAAAACGCAATGGCAGCAATAGATATAGGCATTTGGAACCACAAAACATCTGGCCCTAAATAAAGTAGAGCAAATGCAAGTGCAGCCACTAAGAAAAAGGCTATTATAATACTATTTTTACCTTCTTTATGAAGTTTCATAGGCAAATACTAAGCTAACAAATATAGTAAAAAAACGTAAAATGGTATTGAAAATATTGCAGCATCAAACCTATCCATGATTCCACCATGACCCGGCATAATGTTCCCACTGTCTTTAATTCCCATGCTTCGTTTGAGTTGACTTTCAATTAAGTCGCCATAAGCAGCAGTAATTACGGTTACTATAGCCAACAGAACCCATACCCAAGGAGTAAATAACTGTGTGTAATATCCAAATAACCAAGCAATAATAAGCGTTATAAGTCCTCCTCCAATACTTCCTTCCCATGATTTTTTAGGGGATATTCTTTCGAATAATCGGTGTTTACCAAAAGCCATTCCAGATAAATAAGCAAAAGTATCGCTTGACCAAACCATTAAAAAGAAAGCCATTAAAAACAAAGGTTCGTTATGATCTCCACCAATTGTCCCCATATTTTCAACTATATTAAAAAGGCCAAAAGGAACTGAAATGTATATTATTGCAAGAATTTTTACCCCTAACTCTTCAAAAGGCTTATTGGATATTTTGAATAAGGATGCAATAAACCAAATAAATAATAGGGGGATAATTAAGAGAAACACTTTGGCTTCAACCAAATGATTGGCAAAAAAGCCAATAATAAGATATATGATACTTCCCATTAAAATGACTGAAGTAGATTGAATTGTATAGCCTTTATCAACAAACATTCTGCTGTATTCATTCAAGGCTAAAACATTAAAAATAAAAAATAAAGCAAAAACTGCTAAAGGATGCCAAAATATGGCTCCTATGATTAGTGCTACAAAAACAGCACCCGCTAGTGTTCTTATAACTAAATTATTCACTATATTATTCTATTAAGTCGTCAACAAAAAACACGAATAGTTCACGAGGTCCATGTGCTCCCATTACCAATGTTTTTTCAATATCGGCCGTTCTACTAGGGCCGCTAACTAAAGTTATCATTGAAGGTAAAAACCCATTATACTTTTCTCGCATACCAATTACAGCATCACTTATCTCGGGGACTAATTGAGAAGCATAAGCAACAACCAAATGAATTTCGGGCCAAGCATGTAATTTTCTTCCAGATTTTAATCCAGAAGACATGAGCACAGAGCCAAAACGTGCAATTAAAAATTCACATTCGGTAAGTCCACTTTTAATTTCTTCCAATTCATGATCCTCAGACATATACTCAATACCACCACTCAGTAGGTGAGCTTGCAATTCGGGGTTTACGCAAAAAACAGGACCAAAATTTTCTTCCTTAATAATGAGAGATAAAGTATTGGCTAATTCATTTTCACTCTCAACAAAAATAAACTTACCGCCCAATTCTGAAAGTTCTTGGGCAAAATGCAATTCAATTGAATCTTCCACAGATTGTAACACCGCTTTATCGGTATTTACAGAAGCATAAGGATTAGGTTGCCTATTCATCAAACCATTCCTAATGGCTTTTAAAATTTTCTCTTTGGAAGTTATTTCATCCATATTAATTATGCTTTACTCTTAATATTAGAACCTTTATCAGCTAAATTATTAATATTTCCTTTTGTTTCCTTTTTGGCAGTATCTTTTTTTGGCTTTTTAGAAACAACTTTTTTACTTTTTGAAGCTTTGACAGGCTTTTCTTTAACAGCAATTTTAACCTCTTCTTTATTATCAATTGATTCGTCTATCTTCTCTGAAGTTTTGTTCTTCGCTTTTTTCTTGCTAAGCGTTTCTTTAGAGTTAAAATCGGTGCCATTAATGTCTAAATGATCTTTTCCTTCGTCCCAAGAGCGTCTGCCAAATATCTTCTCCAAATCTTCTCTAAAGATTACTTCTTTAGTCATAAGCACTTTAGCTAATTGTGTCAGCTTGTCTTTATTTTCTTGAAGTAAATCTAAGGCACGTTTATATGATTCCTCAATCAGACTACTCACTTCTTGATCAATTAATTGAGCTGTTTTTTCGCTATAAGGTTTTTGGAATTGATATTCTTGTTGTCCTGATGAGTCGTAATACGAAACATTACCGAGCTTATCGTTCAAGCCAAAATAAGCAACCATGTTAAAGGCTTGTTTGCTCACTTTCTCCAAATCGTTTAAAGCACCTGTTGACACTTTATTGAAAATGATTTTTTCAGCAGCTCTACCTCCCAAAGTGGCAGCCATTTCATCCAGCATTTGATCAGCGGTAGTAAGTTGACGCTCTTCGGGCACATACCATGCGGCACCTAAAGCTTTTCCTCTGGGGACAATGGTTACTTTAACTAGAGGATGAGCATGCTCCAGCAGCCAACTTATGGTAGCATGTCCGGACTCATGAAAAGCAATAACTTCTTTTTCTTTCTGACTAATAATTTTACTTCTCTTTTCCAGTCCACCCACTATCCGGTCAATGGCATCAAAAAAGTCTTGTTTTTGTATAATATTTTTATCTTGACGAGCTGCTATTAATGCCGCTTCGTTACAAACATTAGCTATATCGGCACCAGAAAAACCCGGAGTTTGCTTAGCTAGCATATCTAAGTTAATGGTTTTATCGATTTTAAGGGGTTGTGTATGTACTTCAAATATTTGCTTTCTCTCAATGAGTTCCGGCAACTCCACATGAATTTGCCTATCGAAGCGTCCTGCACGGAGAAGAGCTGTATCCAGAATATCGGCTCGGTTTGTTGCAGCTAAAATAATAACACCAGCATTACTGCCAAATCCATCCATTTCGGTGAGTAGCTGATTAAGGGTATTTTCTCTCTCGTCGTTAGCACCGGTCATTGCATTTTTACCTCTTGCTCTACCTATGGCATCTATTTCATCAATAAATATGATACAAGGTGACTTTTCCTTGGCTTGTTTAAATAGGTCTCTAACTCTGGATGCTCCCACTCCAACAAACATTTCAACAAAATCGGAACCAGAAAGGGAGAAGAAAGGCACTTTAGCTTCTCCGGCAACTGCTTTAGCTAAAAGAGTTTTCCCTGTTCCCGGAGGGCCTACTAATAGGGCTCCTTTTGGAATTTTTCCTCCGAGATTGGTATATTTTTTAGGGTTTTTCAGGAAATCAACAATTTCCATAACTTCCACTTTCGCTTCTTCTAACCCGGCAACATCCTTAAAGTTAACTGAAACGGAGCTTTCCTTATCAAATAATTGTGCTTTGGACTTACCAATATTAAATATTTGGCCGCCGCCACCGGGGCCACCTCGGCTCATCATTCGCATAATGAAAAACCAAACTCCTACTAATAAAACGATGGGGAATATCCAACCAAAGATATCTTTTCCCCAATCTTGGCGTTTTTCATTTCTGATATAAACGCGATCTGTTGTTCCTTTTTGGGTTTCTTGAACTCTTTTTTCAAAAGCTTCTATGCTCCCGATTTGATAATAAAAATCAGCAGAATTTTCTGTGAAATTACTTTCCTTTGTTTTAATATCGTAATTCGATTTTTTATCATCTTTAATATATATTTCAGCGAATTCTTTATTAACTAAAATTATTTTTTCCACATCGCCATTAGCAAGCATTTGTTTTACCTCGCCCCAATCCGATTCTTTTGCCGTGTTATTACCACCAAAAAAAGTAAGTGCTAAAAATAAAACAGTAAGGATTCCATAAATCCAATAAAAGTTAAACTTTGGTTTACCCGCTTTTCCACCAACAGGAATCAGGGGTTTTCTGGGTTGATTATTTGGTTTTGGGGGCTTCTTATTTGCCTCTTTATTATTTTCTTTTTCTGCCATTATGTCCTAAGTGTTTATGCCATACTTTCTTTAATGGTTGATACTTCTGCATCAGCCCACAAACCTTCTAAATTATAGAACCTTCGACTTGGTTCTTGGAATACATGTACTACTACATCTACAAAGTCCATTAGAATCCATTCAGCTAAATCGGCTCCTTCAACATGTACAGGCCTATCGTTCAACTGCTTACTAGCTTCATGCCCAGCAGACTCTGCTATAGCTTCAACCTGAGTATTGGACTGACCATGGCAAATAATATAATAACTACTTACTGCATTTGGTACATTCCTTAAATCGATTGTTGTAATCTCTTTGGCTTTCTTCTCTAGCATACCAAACACTAGGGTTTCAACCAATTTTTCTGTTGTATAATCTTGATGTTTATTTGTCATTCAATACGTATTTACTTTTGCAAAAGTAACCAAAATGATGGTTATTTTTATATTTTTCATTCTCTTGTGCAAATTCGAAGCCAAAAATGATTTTTTTGAATATATTTAACATTAAAAAAATGATTAGATATTTCTTCAAAGTATTTTAAAATAGAATGAGTGTGACATTAAATAAACACGTTTCATTAAAGTATAACAATAAGTTTCATTGAATTGTTTTTTTTAGTACTTTTATAGTCCAAAAACATAAAAACTAGCCTTATGAACAAATCATTGATTTATTTCCTGTTTGCCACCTTGCTGATTTCATTTTCTGCATGTGAGTGTGATGATGCCAAAACCAATAAAAAGATAGAAAACCAGCAACTAAACATTGACAAAGAAAAAGCAAGAGTTTCTGAATTACTTGACCAATTAGCAACTGCTACCGAGGGAGGAGACATAGAAGCAGTAGAAAAAATCTGGTGTCCAAAAGAAAAATCTTTATTACTTGGAACTGAGAATAACGAAAAATTAATGGGCTGGGCTGCCATCAAAAAAGCTATTGGTAATCAATCGAGTGCTTTTAGCGAAATGCTTATTTCTATTACAGATCAAAATATTTGGCTGAGCGAGGATGGTCGTACAGCATGGTTTTTTGAGGAGCTAAATTATAATTTCATTTATAAAGACAAAGCCAGAAGTTTCGAAGGCATTAGGTTTACGGGAGTTATGGTTCAAAACCCAGACAATATGTGGAAACTGGTACAAGGGCATATGTCTGTTGCATCCCATATAGATCCTGAATAAAATCTATTATTAACCAAACTTTCATTATATATTTTAATCTTTTTGGTGAAGGATTACAATCTAATTTTAAGGTAAACGTTTTCTTTGTTAACGATTAAATCTTTAAAACTAATACTTGTGATTACAGTTTTATTATTTGACTGAACCATAGTATTATTCCCTTTTACTCCTCTAATATCCGATGGTGTATTTACTATAAATTTGTAATTTATATAGCTTAATAAATCTGTAGAAGGTATTTGATCTAACAGGTTTTGATCTTCGATAAGCTTTTGAAGATATGGACTTAAATTTGGCCGAATAATTTTGTGTTTTTTAATTTTTAAGAATTTTTTTACGAACATATTGGGTTCGATTTCTGCCAATTGATACATTGCTTTATTTAAAGCCTTTTCATTTTTAAAATCGAAAGTAATTTTGAATTGCATGTTTTTTGGCTGAATGTTTTTTCGAACATTAGAAATCCCTTCCTGAAGTTTAAGCAAATTCACTTTCTCGTTTAAGTTACGCATACCGGGCAAATCTATCTGTCCATTCATCATGCTCCCAAAACTACTTGCTTCTAATCGCAGTTCATAATGACCAGATAAGTTTTTGTTTACAGTTACTTCCTCTATCAGGTCGATGCAGGAGGTAAGGCTAAAAGTGATGATTAGTGATAAAATTATCAGGTGTAGTTTTCTCATAAATACTGTTTTAATGGGCAAAGTAACTTAATTAGAATTTAAACGGATATTTAATTAGATTATTACGATCTTACTCATACATTCTTTTGCCTTAAAAGCTCATGTTTATTCAACTAAGTTTTTGCAACAGTTAATAATTAAGAAAAATATTAAGTATATGAAATAAAAACGCAAAACACTCTTACTGTGAAGAGTAAAATTGCGTTTTTATAAATTATAATCTACCTCTTATAAGGCAGCTAATATCTCATCGTAATTTGGTTCGTCAACAATTTCAGGAACTTGTTGTGTATAGGTGACTTCTCCTTTTTCATTAATAATTACAACAGCACGACTTTCGAGAGCAGCTAATGGTCCATCAGCTATTTCCACCCCGTAATCTTGCCCAAAAGTTCTATATCGGAAATCCGAAAGGTTTTCCACATTATTCAAGCCTTCTGCTCCACAAAATCTAGCTTGTGCAAAAGGAAGATCACGAGAAATGCATAATACTTTTGTGTTCTCTAGTTTAGAAGCTTCTGTATTAAATCGACGTACAGAA